>JAESFU010000051.1_pt1 | contig 261958 bp, 241 predicted proteins | sample 9269461 | NCBI WGS metagenome assembly JAESFU01 (sample SAMN14502556, study PRJNA617107) | algae metagenome | isolation source: Stenomitos rutilans HA7619-LM2 and co-occurring heterotrophs from cave walls | place: USA: Waikapalae cave, Hawaii | collected 2009-07-28 | reverse complement strand
TCGGCAATCGTTCACTACCCCGGTCACAGATTCTGTTGAGATTATTTCCAGCCTGTTATCGGCAGAACTCAAAATCAACGGAATTCCTGTGCATCTTACTTCCTCTCGTTTGGAAGAAAGACTGACACGAGTTAGGGCGGCGAGAGCAACTTCTTTGAATGTTGCGTCGGCCTGGATGGATGCAGACACTCTCCAGCAACCACAGAAGAACGAACCGCAGGCAACGACGGCGACAGAAACGGTGGTGGAAAAGGCTGTAGAGATCTTTTGCTCGAACGATTATATCATGAAATAAATCCAATACATGCTACGCTGCTTTGCGTTCTTTTGTACTCTCGTGCTCTCAGCAAATCTTCTTTACTCCCAACAACCGACTCTCAAGCGATTTCAATACGACGGAAAAATCGGCAAGTCGGTTAAAGCCGCAGTTTGGATCACAGAGCAACGCGGTATGGTAAGAGGTGAGATCCGGTATTCAACTTCAAAAACGACTATTGCACTTGGCGGTACAAAAGATCTCAACGGCTATTTGCTCTATGAATTCTCGGGCACCGGCCAGATATCAGGAGTGATCACAGGGAAACTTGTCAAATCGGATTTCATCGGTAAGTGGAGCAGCCCGGCCACAGGTAAAGACCTGGATATGAAAATGTCCTTTCAGAAGGGTGTTGTTATTCCTGCACCTTCGAACTCATCATTGCAGGGAGAGTACTACTACCGCTTCGGTAAGGATGGCCCTGAGGGTACACTGAGATGTCAATCTGCGGGAGATGATTCGGCCATTATTAAAATTGAAACAACTACAGGTGGACCTGCTTATAATCAGGCCACCGTCGACTCCACAATAGTGCGGCTGGCAGACGGGCAGGCGCGGCTTATGGTTGGCGATGCCTGCCGTATTCGCATTCGGTTTTTTAATGAGTTTGCGATGGTGGATGTGGACGATGAAACCGGCTGCGGATTCGGCATGAATGCGACGGTGTCTGGAGTATACAAAAAGATTCAAGGCAATCGGCCGTAAAAATTCGAAACGATGTGTGCTATGCCTGTTCACTCATCAGGTACAACAGGTAGCCGGCAAGCGCTCCGCCGAAGATCACAAATGCGGTATTCAGTTTTGGAAAGAAAAATGTGACGGTGAACCCGAGCATGGCGATTAAGATAGTTTGCCAGGTTAAAGCAATTGTACCTGCGATTTCTCCTACGACAGATAATATGATTGCAATTGAAACGATGTTCACGGCGTCAAGAAATGCGGCCATGGCAGGAGAAGCGCGCAGCCGAGATACCAATGGATTAAGCAGTGCGACAAGAAAAAACGAAGGGAGAAAGATGCCGATAGTTGCAGCAACTGCACCTCCAAATTCGCCCAGTTGCCAGCCTATGAAAGTTGCAGACGAAAAAACAGGCCCCGGTGTAAATTGACCTGCAGCGATCGCGTCTGTAAGTACCTGCCGACTCAGCCATCCCCTTGTAACGAGCTCGGCATCCAGAAAACCAAATAGTACGTATCCGCTGCCATACAGGATGGAGCCAATTTTTAAAAAAACTAAAAACAGTTTGAGCTGAGAAGGATGCAGCGGCATCGCCTCCACCTGCAACAGCACGAATGGAAACATACCGGTGGCTTGCCGGTTGAAGCGCTTAAGCAGGTAAAGAAAAAGTCCAAGCGCACCCCCGGCAAACAAAACGATGATTTCGTTGAAACCAAGGAGCACGGCGAGCGCTGCGGCGGCTCCGATCAGTCCGAGCTCCAATGATTTTAGTGCCTTTTTGCCGAGGCGGATCATCAGTGCGACGAGTACTGAGAGTATGGCGGGCCGGATACCATAAACAAATGGAGTTACATGAGGCAATTGGCCGTACCGCTGGTAGAGCCATGCAACAAAGCCCGTGATAACGACTGCGGGAAAAATAAAGCAGCAACCGGCGACCACCAGACCTTTCCAGCCGTTTCGCTCACGGCCGATGTGCATTGCGAGTTCTGTGGAGTTGGGACCGGGAATCAGATTCGTGGCACCGACTAGGTCGAGAAAATGTGCTTCCGTCATCCACTTTTTCTTTCTCACCACCTCTTCCTCCATCATGGCGATATGAACCGCCGGCCCTCCGAAGCCTAACGTTCCGAGTTTCAGAAATAGCAGGGCGAGTTGCCTCATATCAAAAACCTCCTCTTAACATGGCAGCGTACTCGTTTGGCAAGGGACTTTCTTCAACGGCGCGAGCGGCTCGTTCAACGTCGTAAAGAAAGCGGATAAACTCCACTTGCACGGAGTCGCGCTTTGCCGCTGAAGTATGTTCGTCGATAGTAAGCATCACATAACAGCCTTCGGGATTGCCATCTTTAGGTTTGCCAACCGAACCTATATTTATTGCATGGCGGAAACGCATGGGTTCATCATTTGCAGATGACAGCACCCGGTGATACGGCTTGTGTGTATGACCAAAGCACAGGATGTCGGCACCCGCTTGTTCGATAATCCTAACCATGCTTTTTTCATCCCTATCTTCGAACAGGTACTCATTTATTTTTCGGGGACTGCCGTGCACGAGTAAGACCTGAAAAACATCTTCGTTCAGTTGAAACTCGATGCGCAGATGAGCAGGCAGTGTTCGAAGGTAGGCTCGTGGTCCGGGCTTCACAATTGAATTGGTGTACGAGATGGATATTTTCCCCATGTCCTTTTCCGTGTCGGTCTTGTATGCGCAGCCACAATCATCGCTGGTTCGTCCGATACCCTGATCGTAGTTTCCTGCAATGGTTGGGATACCACGACTGCGGATAGCATCGATAACTTCGTTGGGCCAGATGTTGTAGCCTACGAGGTCACCAAGACAATATATTGCATCAGGCTGTTGTTCTTCCATACTCTTGAAACAAGCTTCGAGCGCGGGAAGATTTGCATGTATATCACTGAACAGGGCGATCCGCATAAGACGGGGTTTTAAGATGAAGAATTCGGTGAATTGGAATCGCGAGCACGGCCCCGGCAATTGGAGCTGCAATATAAATCCATAGTTTGTCAAGATGTCCCGATACCAGTGCAGGCGCAATGGATCGAGCAGGGTTCATGCTTGCACCGCTGACCGGACCTGCGAAAAGCGCTTCCAGCAAGACGGTGAAGCCAATAGCAAGCCCTGCAAACATTCCGCGTTCTTTGCTGCCTGTAGCCACATTGATAATTACAAGCATGAGAAAAAAACTGGTGATGAATTCCAGGACAAACGATTGAAGTGTGGTTCTGGACGGCACAGTGCTGCCGAGAGTTTGGTGGTTAACGAACAACATTTTCAATGTGGCGCTCGCAAGCAAAGCTCCGGCAAGCTGGGAAAAAATATAAGGCGGTACCCGTTGCACAGGTAATCGACCGGACAAACAAAATGCAAGGGTGACTGCCGGATTGAAATGCGCTCTCGAAATGTCTCCGAATGCATAAATCATCGCCATGACCGTCAGCCCGAAAACGAGACCGATACCAACATGAGTGATGGTGCCACCGGATTGGTCATTAATAATTATCGCACCAGTACCGCAGAATACAAGTGCAAAAGTTCCAAGGAATTCTGCAAGTAGCTTTTGAGTCATAAGGATGATCGCAATATTACGATTAAACGGATATCGTCAAATTAATTCTCTTTTATCAAAAGCACTTTTTACTTGTACTCATTTAGAAAAACAGTCAATTGTTCGGGGGAGGGACTTATACCATGTGTGATGTAATAAGCGGCCGTGGCATGGCCGCATACCATTGCCTCCGGGTGTGACATTCCAGCAAGGATGCCCTTACAGAAACCCGCGTTAAAATTGTCACCTGCACCTGTGGAAAATGCTGGATTTTTCACAGAAAAGGATGCGACTCGGCTCGTATCCTTTGCCGAAGTTGCGATACCGTATTGGGATGTGTGAAGCACTACACACGATGCGGCAAGATGTTTTCTCAACAGATCAGTTGGTAAATCGGTTTGCAAGTCGAGTGATCCTGGCTGAATGATTTCAGCGAACAGCATGGCTTCGTTCCTATTGACGCTGACAGTCACCTCAAAATAATCCGCGAAATGCCTCACGAGGTCAAGGGCTTCGAGAAGAGCAGCTTTCGATCTTTTTGATCCATCGGAAAAATCGATAAAGAGTTTTCTGGTTTTCGCTTTTGTGAGTTCAGGAAAGATGTCACGCAAGAGTCCTTTCCAGATATCCGTCGATGCATCGATCTCGCTCCAGTTGAGAAGGCAAATAAGATCAGCTGATTCAAAACTATGCAGCAAGTTTTCTTTTCCGATTGTTTCCAATATATTCTGCCAGCCGGTTTCGTTGAGTCTGCCCATGTCTGCAAGCATGATTTTCCCATTGCCGAATTCCATACAGAATGATCGTCCGGGATCGCCGAAAGAATGAACCGTGCAACGTTCCTGCAGACGCTGAAATTTTGGATGCACTTGCGGTACACCCAACGGGCCGATACACATGCAGGATATTCCCAAGTTCGAGAGTGCCTGGGACATGATCGGCATATTGCCTCCCGGCTTTTCGAGGATGGTTTTTACTTCGAGGCTGAAACTGTGGTTCTTTTCAACTGTATAAGCACCGAACTCCGAAATCGACTTAAAGAAAGTAGAAGCGGACGTTTCACTTTTTTGGTGGATCACCCGGACCAGAGTATCGATAAATCCATCGAAACCAAGGACAGCGCGTTTGGAGGATTCAGATGTCTTCGCCTTTGCCAGTGCAACAGCAGTTGATTGAATTAGTTGGGTATCCATCAGGCGCAATGTAACGCAACAATGGCGTTTCCGTTAGGCAGAAGTATTTTCATTTTCGAAGCAAAATGGATCGGATCTGCACACTGAGAACAGTTTATCAATCTTCGCATATTCATGGGGAGCTATCTGATGCAAATTCGGTTTATGGGTGAAGGACTACTCTAACGAAAAAGAAGAAACGTGATGAACAGGCCGTAGTTTTCTATTGTGGATCGAAGCTTTCGCAAAGCCCGTCGAATATGCTGGTCAACGGTGTTCTCGGAGATTGATAACTTTTTTGCGATTTCCTTGTAGCTGAGGTGTTGCTGGCGGCTCAGAAGAAAAATCCTTTTGCATTGGGGAGGGAGTGTTTCGATGGTTGATTGGAGAATGCCGATCATCTCCTTTCGTTCAAGGACCAATGATGGTTCGGAAGCAAATTCAATCACTTCATTTTTTGCTGCGCTGATATATTTTCTTTCGACGAGTCGACGCCGGTAATGGTTGAATATTTTATGCCTGGCAATGGCGAAAAGCCAGGCGTCAAGTTGCACCACATCGGCCAATCGTTCCTTTTGTTGATAGACTTCCAGGAAAATTTCCTGGGCTATTTCGCGGGCGGTTTCAGTACACCCGATCTTCCTGGTAATGTGAGATAGCAGTGCCGCAACATGCCGCTTGTAGATGGCTTCAAATGCCAAATCCTCTCCTGAAAGAAAGTGCGCAATTAATTCCTGATCGGTTATGGAAGAGATGTAGCGGATGTGCAATCGTTGTAATCAAATTTAAAATTTATTCGGATAAAAAAATTTTTTACCCTGACTGACGGAAACGATCGAGTGAGGGTACATATCTATAACACTTGTATGCATGACCGAACATCGACTGTTTTTTTTGTTGGAAAAATACCGAAACGGCACCCTGCTGACGGATGAGAAAATGGAACTTGACGACTGGTACGCTCGATTGCATTTCAATTCTACTTCAAAAGCACCGGATGTAGAAGAAATGTTTCGGCAATTTACCGAGCTGCGTAAGGGCAAACCGGCGCGCTCTGCAGTGAGGACTATGGTAAAGGTCGCGGCTGCAGCGGTTTTGATCGGTGTGATGTTCGGAATTGGAATGATGATGCTCGAATCGCGCAAAGAGCAGCCTGCGACTTCGATCACAGACAATCTGTCTCCTAAATCAGAAATACCACCCGGAGAATCCAGAGCACTGTTAATTCTTGACAACGGATCCCAGGTTGAGCTTGATGCATCAGCTCAGGGTGTTCTCGCAAAAGAAGGTAGCGTGCAGGTGGTGAAAACCAAGGACGGGGCCATTGAATATCGTGCAGCCGAAACTGGTGTTACTGAAGTAAGGTACAATACGGTTCGTACTCCTCGCGGAGGAGAGTACATGCTTACACTTCATGATGGAACCAAGGTGTGGCTCAACGCTTCTTCCTCAATCCGCTTTCCCACCAGATTTGCTGAAGAACGCATCGTCGATATGGAAGGTGAAGCCTATTTCGAAGTTGCGAAAGATAAACGACGTCCTTTTGTTGTGCGATCGGGCGCACAAGATGTTCGTGTACTTGGAACCCATTTTAACATCAATGCCTTTGCTGACGAGGGTCCGCAGAAGGTCACTCTGATTGAAGGATCAGTCGAAGTTAACGAGACCGGAAAACATATTCTGCTCAGACCTGGTGAACAATCTTTTATGTCCGGCGACAATTTCCGGATTGAACATCCGGACATCGAGCAGGTGATGGCATGGAAAAGCGGGTTTTTTGAGCTTGACAACACATCGCTTGAACAAACGATGCTAAAAATAAGCAGGTGGTATGATGTCGACGTAGTATACAACGGAACAAAGTATCCGGATGCGATCCTTGGTGGACGGATCAGCAGAAAGCTGCCACTTTCAAAAGTTCTTACAATTCTGGAAGCTTATGGCGTAAGAGCATCGATCACTGGAAGAAAAATAATCATTGGAAATAAATAACTGGTGAAAAGAAAACCGGAAGTGTTGGTACCACTTCCGGAGACAAGAGGTCGCTGAAACGCTGGAACAAACATTCAACAACTCTCAATACAAAAGTATGTATTTAACGATTGCGCGCGGGTGCAACTCCCGCCTGCTCACCAAAACCCTGCGGATTATGAGAATAACCGCTCTTCTACTCCTGGTCGCCTGTTTGCAAACCGCCGCGCACACGCTGGCCCAGACCGTAACCATTGCGGGTCGGAACATGCCAGTACAAAAAGTTTTTAAAAAGATTTCCAGACAAACCGGGCTTTCCATCGTGTACAACGAACTTGAATTACGCGGGCTGAGGCCTGTGTCGTTGCAGGTGACGAACGCGACAGTAGATCAGGTAATTGCGCTTTGCCTGAAGGACCAGCCATTTACTTACACCATCGATGAAAATATGGTGCTCATCAAGAGGCAGACGATCGTTAGGATCGAAGCCCGTGAGTTGCCGGCTCCGCCGCCCATCGAAATAAAAGGAATTGTAACAGACGACCGTGGAGGCCCTCTGCAAGGAGTAACTGTTGTATTCAAAGGAACGCGGGTAGGTACCGTAACCGATGCAGCCGGTGCTTTTACACTCACTGCACCAGGGCGCGGAACGCTGATCTTTTCGTACATCGGCTATACCACACAAGAGATTGTCGTTGATCGTGAAGCAACACTGAATGTCCGCCTCGTTTTGGGTGATGCATCCATGAATCAAATCGTAGTGGTGGGATACGGAACGCAACGCCGAAAAGATATATCCGGTTCAATAACCGTCGTCAATGAAAAAGATTTCAATAAGGGTGTCACACAAACCGCTGCAGACCTGTTGCAAGGAAAAGTCGCGGGGCTGGTGGTAACCACCGAAACGGGCGACGTGACGGCCAGACCAACAATCCGGCTTCGTGGAAATTCTTCGTTGACGGGCTCCTCCGCACCATTTGTGGTGATCGATGGTATACCTGGCATGGACCTGAACTCGGTTGCTCCCCAGGACATCGAGAGCATTAGTGTGCTTAAAGACGCTGCGGCGACGGCAATCTATGGCTCACGCTCAGCGAGTGGTGTGATACTGATCACAACGAAGAAAGGGCGTGCGGGCCAGTCCAACATTCAGTTCAGCAATTATGTCGCTGTTGATGTAGTAAGTAAGAAACCTGAAGTCCTCAACGGTGACGAATGGCGCGCATATGCCTCCGAAAACAACCTTGATGTCGCAGGACTCGATTTAGGTGGAAACACAGACTGGTTCAACGAAATCATGCGGAGAGGAATTTCCAACAATCACAACCTTTCCCTATCGGGAGGTTCCGATAAAAGCAACTACAGAGCATCGGTCAATTATCTCAAAAGACAAGGGATCATGCGCGACAACGAGTTAAAAAGACTCAATGCGCTTTTCTCGATCAATCATACCGCTCTTGAGGGTCGGTTGAATCTTTCGCTGAACGGCGGAGTCGTGCAAACAGACTTCTCTCCCACCAACAATTTCAACAGCGTGCTTGCCTACACAATGCTCCCGGTGTACAACGTGAAAAACCCGGACGGAAGCTGGTTCGAAAAATTCGATTTCGAACAGGGCAACCCGGTACACAACATCGAAGAAAATTCAAACAATAACAAGTCAAGCCAACTTTTCGCAAATGCCAATGCAAGGCTGAGAATCTTCAGCGGATTCACCATTGGAACGAATTTGCTGAAACAAAGAACCGCTACAGACGCGGCACGTTACAACGCAATTACCACGCAGGCCGGAAGAACAGATCATGGTTTTGCGTATCGCGACAACCAGGTCTGGGATAAGCAACTGATGGAAATCACCGGTGAACTTGACAAAGAACTCGGCGACCATCGCGTTCGGCTCCTCGGTGGCTATTCATATGAAGAGAACGGGTATCAGTCGGTATCGGCATCGAACAGAAATTTCATTTCAGATATTTTCGGATACAACAATCTTGTCGCGGGCGGCCGGCTTCTGCCTACTGATGTGAATTCGTACCAGGATTTGAGCAAGCTTATCTCGTTCTTCAGCAGGCTAACGTATAGTCTGTATTCCAAATACACTATCAACGCATCACTGCGAAGAGATGGCTCTTCCAAATTCGGTGATAACAACAAGTGGGGTCTTTTCCCTTCAATCTCGGCAGCGTGGATAGCGTCAGAGGAACCTTTCATCAAAGCGATACCGGCGATCAGGGATCTGAAACTTCGTGCCGGTTATGGCGTTGTGGGCAACCAGGAAGGGATATCGCCGTATAATTCGATCGCACTTTACGGAAGAGGTGACGAATTTTTTGACAACGGTCAATGGACAAACACATACCGATACATCCAAAATTCCAATCCCGACCTGAAGTGGGAAGAAACATCGACACTCAACTTTGGGGTAGATTTCGGCCTCTGGAACGGAAAAGTTACAGGAGCAATCGATTACTATGTGAAAGAAACAAAAGATCTGTTGTATGTATACAATGTTCCGGTTCCACCCAACCTCTTTCCTACCACACTCGCAAATGTGGGCGACATGTCGAACAAGGGAATTGAGATCACAATCAGCACCGAGAATTATAAAACATCAGATTTCACGTGGACCAGCTCACTGAATTTTGCAAAAAACAAAAACACGATCACCCGCCTTTCGAACGACATCTATCAGACCGAAAGCATCAAAACCGGGTTGATAAACCTTCGCGGCTCAGGAAACCTTACCAGCCATATTGTAGAGGAAGGACGTGAGGTCGGTACATTTTATGGCTGGGAATCTGCAGGTCTCGACGCCGATGGAAAATACCTATTCGTTGATCAAAACAAAGACAACGAAATCAACAGCCTCGACTACACATACATCGGCAAAGCACTGCCACGATTTACATACGGAATCTATAATTCATTTTTGTACAAGCGCATCGGTTTGTCGTTCTTCTTGCGTGGCGTGTATGGTAATGACGTGCTGAATAATCCGCGGCTGCAGTATGCAAACGTGAAATGGCTCCCCGGATCCAACGTGTTGGGAGAAGCACTTACCAACGGCATCAACAGCGACCCTAAATTTTCAAGCTATTATATTGAAAGGGGATCATTTCTTCGGTTGGATAACGCCAGCCTCTCTTATGACGTCAACACCCGCCAACGCTGGGGTTTGCGAGGGATGCGGATGTATGTGACAGCGCAAAACCTTTTTGTCATCACCCGCTTCAAGGGGCTTGACCCGGAAGTCAACATGAATGGCCTTGCTCCGGGTGTACTGGAAACATTTTTTGTTCCTAAGGCAAGAACTTTCTCTTTTGGCATCGACTTAAATTTTTAACGCACAATCATTACGAAATGAAAAAGAGCTTCGACATATTTCGCAAAGGAATGGCCTTAGTCATTGCTTGCATCGGATTGCATGGTTGTACAAAGTTGGATGAGGAGGTATTTTCTCAGGTTCCTGTCGCTGAGTTTGGCCGAACACAGGAACAAATCAATGCATTGGTTGGTTCGATTTACAGCACCCTGAAATTGCACGGGATCGACTGGGATACTTATATCACCATGGACGGTCTTTCCGCTGACATGGTAGCCATTCCAGGGTTCAAAGGAGGCGACTGGAGTGAACCGATGTACAAAGAGACCATGCGGCACACGTGGAATGCAAGCAGCAGCGGTTTCAATCAGGCGTGGTTTGGACCACAGCAGAACATCGCGCTTTGCAATCAGATATTTTATCAGATAGACATCAATGACGGAATTGTACCTGACCTGAAGGAACAGATACTGGCCGAAATCCGCGGCGTTCGCGCATTTTGGTACTACATTCTCATCGACCACTATGGAAACGTGCCAATTGCAACTGATTTCCTCGACAAAGAACAACCAGCTACCCGCCCACGTGCAGAGGTTTTTGATTTCATTGTGAGTGAACTGCTCGAAATCAAGGACAAACTCAGAGACGACGTCGCAACACCGGCGAGCTACGGAAAGTTCACGAAGGGTTCCGCCGCGATGCTTCTTGCAAAAATGTACCTCAATGCGATGGTTTGGAACCCTGCAGGCGGAGAAAAATGGCAGGAGTGCATTGAAATGTGTGATGAAGTGATGGACATGGGTTACCAGTTGGAAACCTGGAAAACAAACTTCGTCCCGAACAATCATATTTCGCGGGAAGCGATCCTTTCGGCTGTGTTCAAAGCCAGTGGCAGCGGGCGCCAGAACATGATTGCCTTCAACACACTGCATTATTTTGATCCGATTGCACTGGGACTGAATATCGCTCCGTGGAACGGCGTGGCCGCACATCCTTCGTACGTGAAAGCCTTCGATACAACCGACGCGAGGTATGGCGGATCTTTCCTGATCGGGCCAATGCGGGCACCAAGTGGAGAAATTCTAATGACACCGCACGGAAGACCTCTCATTCATACCGTGGACATGCAGTTGAACGAAGTTGGGCCCGATGGTTGGGGCTGGATCAACCAGGAGGAAGGAGCAAGGATAGCCAAATGGGATTTCGAAGCCGGGCTCAACAATACGATGGAAAACGACTTTCATATTTTCAGGCTTGCAGACGCATACCTGATGAAAGCTGAAGCACTGCTGCGTTCCGGAGGTTCAATAAGTGAAGCGACTTCATTGGTCAACGCAATTCGCGTTCGTGGTTTGCCGAGTAAATTGCTTAATACGGTGACACTCGAAGATGTTTACAAAGAACGACGTTTCGAACTTGCATGGGAAGGATTCACTCGCCAGGACATGATCCGCTTCGGAACATTTCTCAGCGCACGTGCGCCGTTCAAACCGTACGTCAGTGACTCTAAATATCTTCTGTACGCGATTCCGCAGGAGGCCATCGATGCCAACAATAAAATCATACAGAATCCCGGATACTAATCGGCTTTACAATTTATAATCTAGTCAAGACAACAGCAATGGATAGAAAGAAATTCATCAGCAACGTAGGCGTGCTCGGAGCAGCAGCCATCATCTCTCCTTCGGTATTTGCAAACGATATTCAAACCCGGCCGGAAAAAAAGATCCGGGTTGGACTCATTGGTTGCGGCAGTGTTTCAAATGTGTATCTTCCACATCTTCTGAAAAGTGCTTATGTGGAGGTGGTAAGCCTTTGCGACATCATTCCTGAAAAAGCAAAACGTTCGGCTGAGAAATACAAAATCGCCAATTGGTATCCTCACATTGACCAAATGCTGAAAGGAGTTCCTTTTGATTTGCTGGTCAATACAACCGACATGCAGGAACATGGAAGGTTGAACAAGATCGCCCTCAACGGCGGTAAAAATGTGTGGTGCGAAAAACCGCTTGCAAATACATACGAAGAAGGAAGAGAAATCGTCGATCTTGCAAAAAAGAAAGGGCTTCGCATCTGGGGCGCGCCGGCTGTTGTGAATAGTCCGCAGTTCGAATTCATGGCAAAGCAAATCGCCGAAGGCAAACTCGGCAAGATTGCCACCGCACATGGACACTACGGTCACGAGGGCCCGGGATGGTCGGCGTTCTTTTATGAAAAAAATGGTGGAAGCCTGCCAGACCTTGGAGTTTACAATATCGCGACAATTACCGGACTGTTTGGACCTGCAAAATCAGTAGTGGCCATGACAAACATTATCACACCTACGAGAGATACGGAAAACAAGGGAGCAGTAAAGGTAGAAGCGGAAGACAATGCGCATGTGTTATTCGAACATCACAATGGAGTGCTTTCGCATATTCAGTCGGGTTTCAATTATTTTGATCCATATGGACACGCCGGAACCGGCCAGGAACATCCCACCATTTCTGTATACGGTAAAAATGCGAACATGCATTTGATTGGTTACGACTGGAAGCCACTCGGAGTCGACATGGCGACGATAGAAAATCCAAAGACACAGCGCATTCTTACTGATGCCGGCACATACGTATGGCAGGAAGGTGCATCCAACATTTGCGAATGCATGGCGAAAGGAACCGAACCCAGGATCAATGTTGACCACTCGCTGCATGTCCTCGAAATCATTGAAGCGGCACGAAAATCGCAGGAATCGGGCAAACGAATTGCGCTGAGATCAACATTCAAATGGCCGATGGTATAATGGCCTGGCACCTGCGCATATTGTTCGTGCTTGGTTTCACCTCTCTTGGAGCTTGGATGCCTTCACTTACGATATGGTTGCAGGACCAAGGTTTTTCCGGATCCGAAATGGGTTGGATTTCAGCAATACCATGGTTGGTGATGCTGTTGATCCAGCCCTTGTGGGGAATAGCAGCCGACAGATACGGTAAAAAGCGCTGTCTTCTGATCGCTGCGTCACTAGCCGGATTGCTTTTTTGTCTGGTGCCCGCGATTGAAGGCCGGGCTGGCGTAGCGATCATGATTACACTGGTATCTTTCGTCAACACACCGGTGTTGCCTTTGCTCGACAGCATTGCGCTGGATACAGCCGAGGACCAGCATCGATCTTATGCAGGCTTTCGATTTTGGGGAGCGCTGGGATTTGCTTGCGGTGCATATGGAACTTCATTTCTTATCGGCAAATGGGGATCGGACACTGTGATGTATGCGAGTGCAATCAGCCTCATTTTTTTTGTGGTTGCACTGGTATTATTCAGGCCCGCATCAAAAACCATCGGCGCGGCCGAAATGGAATTTACGGCAGTCCGGCCCCTGCTATCAGACCGGCGCACCGTCGCCTTTTTAGTAATCGTTGCAATAGTATCGGTTGCCCAATCGTCGAGCAGTTTTTTTCTCACCGTTTACCTTCGTGACATCGGCGCCTCTGAGAACATTACGGGGATTGCTCTGGCAGTTCAGGCACTTAGCGAACTCCCTTTTTATGCAGTTGCAGTCTGGTTGCTTCGAAAGATGGTCGCCGAAGCAGTCATCATCATAGCAATCGCAGCAACTGCCATAAGGTTATTGCTGTATTCTTTGAACACAAACCCCGAAGCCGTAATTGCAATTGAAACAATGAATGGTATGACCTGGACTCTCCTTTGGATCGGTTGCGTGGAGTTTATCGACAAGAGGTTTCCCTCGGGGTGGCGAACTACGGGTCAATCGATGTTATGGGCAGCTTACTTTGGAGCGGGAGCAATTGGAGGCAATCTTTTGAGCGGGTATTTATACGAAAAGTCTTCGATGCATTATGTGTTTGCATTCAATGCTGCAATTACCGCGTGCGCAATATTCGTCACCATCAGCTTATATTTAATACGAAAGAAATCGACCCACTATGAACGGATTACTGACACGGTACCGGAAAGGATGGAGCCTTGAACAGGCGTTCTACACTGATGAGTCGGTGCTCAATGCAGAAAACAAATCAATTTGGTCGCGCAATTGGCTATTTGCGGGATTCGATTGTGAAATACCTAAGTCAGGTGATTATATGGTTTACAATGTGCTTAATCATTCAGCCATTATCATCCGCGACGACGATGGTTCCATATACGCGCATCACAATACTTGCAGGCACCGCGGCTCGGTAATTTGCACGGAAGAACGTGGAAACGAACCGAACCTGCGCTGTCCTTATCATCACTGGGTTTATGATAAAAAAGGAAGTCTCAAAAATGCCCGCATGATGCCGGATGAGTTCAACAAGGAACAATTCAGCTTGTTCGGAATACACGTGCGCGTCGTTGCCGGTGCCATCTTCATTAACTTTTCCAACAACCCGCCAGCCTTCGATGCTGAAGAGAGAGATTTAGGCGAGTATCTGCAACCCTATGAACTATCCAAAGCAAAAGTTGCTTACCGCGACAGTTATGAGCTTGACGCAAATTGGAAATTGATTGGGGAGAATTTTCGCGAGTGCTACCATTGCGGTCCGGCGCACATTGAATATTGCCAGGTGGTGATTGGCGCAAATCTTACTGAACCGCGGGACGAAGTTGTTTCTGATCAACTTCAATCCTGGTACAAGGAAGGCCTTCCGGCCGGAACGATCGAAAACCTTCCCGGTGCAAATCATTTCGTTACACGCTATCCACTTCGTCCCGGTTATAAAAGCTACAGCCTCGACGGTCAGCCTGTGGCCCCATTAATGGGGAGGCACCGCGACTACAACACAGGTGTTGTTGGCATTATCAATTATCCGAACTTCTGGATGGATGCCGTTTCCGACTATTTGTGGGTAATGAGAATTACACCTCTCGACGCGAGGCGGTCAAGAGTTGATCTCACCTGGCTCGTAGATGGTATGGCTGAAGAAGGCAGAGACTATGATCTCGAAAGGCTCACCGAGTTTTGGAAGATCACCGGAGAACAAGATTGGCGACTCTGCGAAAACAACCAGCGGGGAATCTTAAGTGACCGATACGAAAGCGGGCCACTTGCCCCAGTCGAAAAGGAAGTGATGGATTTTCATTCGTGGTACCTGGAAAAGCTTCGGACTTATGCTGCTCCTCAAACGAATGGGCAGCAATGAAAAGAATCGTTCAGCCAAATCGGAAAAAAAAGAAAATACTGGTTGTGGGGAACGGCATGGCCGGCTTCAAATTCTGCGAAAAATTTTTAAAATACCGGCTGTTCAACGAGTACGAGCTTATAGCGATCGGGGAAGAGCAATCCGCAGCTTACAATCGGATTCGGCTTTCAGAGTGTATCAACCAGGAGACAGACTTATTGCTTGCTTCAAGAGACTGGTATAGTCAAAACCGCATCGACCTTCGACTCCATACTCTTGTTCGCAAAATTGATCTTACATCTTTAACAGCGGAATTGAGTGACGGCGAGAAAGTGGGGTTTGACGTACTCATACTGGCAACAGGATCCAAACCATTCATCCCTCCTGTCGAAGGTGCAGATATTCCGGGTGTACACGTATACCGGACCAGAGACGATCTTCGAAACATCAAAGAACAACTCCGCAATGTTTCCGATGCCGTCGTAATTGGTGGAGGAATTCTTGGACTTGAGGCAGCAAAGGCCATCAGCGACTTTGGTAAAAAGCCACTGGTGATCGAAGTAGCGGACAGACTAATGAGTCGTCAACTTGATTCAGATGCTTCTGCGATACTTCAAAAGCGCATTGAAACATTAGGGGTGCGCGTTCAACTTCGAAAAAACCTGTCGCGTATTTTACCACAAAGCAATGGGCTGCGGATAATTTTAAGCGATGGAACCATGATTGATACAGACATCGTTGTGTTTGCAGCAGGTATCGTTCCCCGTGACGAACTTGCCAAAGAAATGGGATTGCAAGTACACCCAAAAGGCGGCATAGTTGTCAACAACTATTTGCTTTCTTCGCATCCGGCTGTCTATGCGATTGGTGAATGCGCAAGCGTGCATGGGAAGATTTGGGGACCGGCTTCTCCGGCATTTGAAATGGCCGATATTGTCGCTGCAAGACTTGGTGGCATTCACAAAGTCTTTCGTGGCGAACTTTTGTTCAGCAAGTTGAAGGTAATGGGATGTGATGTAGGATTCATTTCATCTGAGTCTGTACTTCAACCGGATGTCTGCGAAGTAAAATTTGTCGATGAAAAGACGCTGGTGTACCGGAAGGTTGTGGTAAGTCTGCGTGAAAAACGATTGCTTGGCGCTGTTATGGTTGGCGACTTACAACACTATTCGCATTACCTGCAAATGGTTCGCACCCACAAAAGAGTTCCTGAAGACCTGCAATCTCTGCTTAGTCCGCCGAATGACGGGAAACCTTCCGGCATAGAAGCCTGGCCGGAAACGTCTATTGTTTGCCTTTGCGAATCGGTTGCAAAATCTACGATCGTGTCTGCAATCCAAACCGAAGCTTGCACAACAATTGCAAAACTTCGCACGACAACCGGGGCGGCCGGAGGTTGTGAAAGCTGCACACAAGTGCTCGAAGAATTTATTTCGTTATATGGTTCCAGACTTCAGACAACTACTACCGCCGAATGACAAAGTATTTTTCCGACATCCGAACCCAGCCGGAGCAATTGACAAAGTGCATTGCACATGCGATCAGTGAGGTCGCCAAATTGCGGGAGGCAGCAGCACTCATTGCGAATTGCGAAATGCTTTGGATAGTTGGCATTGGCGCGAGTTGGAATGCAGGACTCGCTATTGAAGCAATCTTTGACAGCAAGGGCATCAACTGTCGGCTTTGCGATGCCTCAGAGTTTGTATATCAGAAGGACCTTCGTGCGGGCAGTATTGCATTATTCTTGTCAAGAAGTGGCAAGAGTATCGAAATAATCCAGGGAGTCGGGAAATGCAGAAACGAAAATGTTCCCATTGTTTCGATCACCAACGACATCAAGAGCCCTCTTGCAAAACAATCTAAAGTCGCTTTGCACACGCATGTAAATTTTGATCATTCCATATCAGTGAACACGTTTTCGTCCATCATTTTGTTGGGCGTTGCTCTTGCACAAACCACAGTGGACAATGCATGGCTTGAAACCAATCAATCTTCCATTTGTCGTGACCTCACGCTGCTGCCGTCGTATATTGAGATTTGGGACGCAAACTGCAAGAAGAATTTGTCGGGCAGCAAATGGTACTATTTCATTGCGAGGGGAAGTGCGCGTTGTTCGGCCTATGAAAGCCGGCTTCTTTGGGAGGAGGCCGCCAAACATCCGGCGACTGCATTGTCAACAGGTTCTTTTCGTCACGGCCCGCAAGAAATTCTTCGCAAAGATATAGCCGTGGTAATCTGGCTAACGCAGCCGGAAAACTTACAGCACGACATACTGCTTGCAAGGGATATTGAAGCTACCGGCGTCCGTGTTGTCACAGTCGCAAAATCTTTTGTTCTGGATCAGTATCAGCCATCGTTCTTACTTCCGGATGTTCACGAAGCACTCGAAGCTGTGGTCGCTACGATCCCGATGCAACTCGCGGCTGGTCATTTCTCGGTTTGGCGGGGTGAAGATCCCGACCGATTTCGCTATTGCAATTTTATTGTAGAATCGGAAGGCGGGTTGTAATCTTTTGTTGGTTGCAGCCAATATTCATTGAAAGACCATTTTTTGGGACGAACCGGTTGAGACGCACCGTTGTCAAGAAAAGATTCCCGTTTGTTGCGTCGCGAAAGTACCGGGAGATGGCAAACAATCGGGAGAAAAATCAGTGTCCCTGCAATCGGCAGGAAGATACCAACCCATTCCACCTGCAATCCCATAAATGAAGCGGTCAGGCTCACCATCAAAACAGCAACTGCAGCCAGCATCGAAACAATTAACCAACGGAACATCGAGTATACCACGCGACGATCGTCCCTGGGTAAACGCAGGGAATAATATCTGCGCATGCGCTCACCACCCGGATAGCCGGCCACCGGTGCCAGCAACGTATAGAAAAAAGTGCCTACCAATGGCATGAAAAGAAAGATTTCCTTTTCATTCAAAGGATTGCCAACAAGAGGGGTTGAGGCCCTTGGCACTACCATGTCCCTTAAAAAGACGAAAGCGAGCAGTCCAAGAATCCACAGAAGCACCAGGAGCAAGAGAGCAAGGTTGTGCAAATGCCTCCCCCGACGCGAAGAACTTGCGAACATATAATTCGGTTATAGATGAACGTTATGTGCATCAATCGCTACATAGAAAATTGGGCAGATGACTGGACAGATGGAATAATGGAAATTGAGGGGATCTTGGAGAAAGTGAAATTCGACCTTTGAGGAGTCACACCGGCGGGTTTTCAACAAGCTAAATTATACAAATTTGTGAACCATGATGTAAAATAATTGTTACATATAAATTTCCCAAATGCCCTGGACCTGCCCTAAATGCGAAAGAAAATTAAGCCGCCCCAACTCCTGGCATCAGTGCATGCGGAAAGAACCGGAAAAATTGTTTGAGAAAAAGGATCCGGCGCTGTTTCCGTTGTTCAAGGTTCTCAACTCCCGGATCTGCAAGTGGCGGGAAGTAAGTGCAAGTGCTACTCAGAATTGTATCGTCTATGTTGCGAATGGAAGTTTCCTCATTGTGAAACCAATGAAAAATGCCATCGATCTTAAGTTTCCTTTAAACGAATCGGCCGATGTTTTTCCCGTGTACAAGGCTGTGCCATGGGGCAAAAAGGTATGGCACCACATAAGGCTATTCGACAAGGACGACCTGGATGCTGCTGTCTGGTCGCTGCTGCAACAAGCGTATCATGAAGATTTCCACCGGTCTGCGCCATGAGGATCTCGATGTAAATTGCGCTTCTGTGGTACATGCCTTGTATTGTGACCGAAATCATTTCGGTGAGGCGCTCATTTGATCAAATTCTCTTGTAAGAATCTGTCCAACTCCTTCAATCCTTTTTTTGATGCATAGGGTCGCAGTGCGTGAGCCTGAAGTTTCAGATAGTAGTCAACGTAAGTATGGAGTTTGTTACGCTTTGTTATCAATGCGGCTTCCGAATACCAAAACCGGGCAATCAAACTGTTGATGGCAAGCAAAAACCACTCAACATCATTGTTTTCCACTTTGATCTGCTGTTCGGCCTGCAGCGTTTTCACGACATTCGACAATCCCGTTACACGCGACTGTGCAACCTTCGAATAGTTGTCGGCAACCAGCTGGTTCTGTTCCATAATATGCACCATGCTTAACATCAGGCACCGGTATCGAACGCCGTTTTCAAAAATTTGCTTGTTTCTGTTTAAAAAGTCGAAAAGAGTTCGGACGGGATTTTGCTCGTGTATCCGTGAGTTCGATTCAGAATACTCACTGGCAATGGCAAACACCAGATCGTCCTTTGTCGGAAAATAATACGTGAGATTACCGATCCTCATGTCGAGGGCCACGGCGAGCTCTCTCATTCCCACGTATTCTATGCCTCTTTCATTGAATAATTCGAGTGCTTTTTCCTGTATGCGTTCCTTGGTTCCCGTCATCGAAAAAAAAGATTTTTTTGGACAATGTCCTAAAACGTTCTAATTTTGGTCAATGACCTAAAAATATAAAAAAGTAGTTAGTATGAAAAATGTTATTCTTTCAATCGCCAGTATTTCTTTTATTATCGTTATCGGCGCCGGTGCGTACGAACACCTTACAATGATCCCCAAATGGAGCGCTGAACCTCCCGTATCTCTTGGCATGTTTCAAGGCAGATATGGTATTGACCCGGGCGCTTTCTGGATGCCGATTCATCCCATTACTTTACTGTTGTTGATTGCGTCGTTGGTTTTGAACAGGAACACAGCAAGGCGGAAATCGATTTTGATGGTGATCGGCGGCTATGTCGCGATATTGGCAGCAACATTTGTTTATTTTGTACCGGAACTGTTGACCATCATCCGTACACCATTTGAACAGACAGCAAACACCGATTTGCAATCGAGAGCTTCGCTGTGGGAAAATCTTAGTCTCGTTCGACTTGTAATCCTAATGTCATTGGCGTACGTTCTGGTTGCATCACTCACAAAACCGTTGGCCAAAGCATAAGCCATGAAGCAATATCCCGTTACAATCGACAATGGCGCGGGTGAAGAACTTACTTTCCTTGGCCGGACAACCATCGATGGTGTTGAGCATCTTTTGGTCGAGAACCGAGTTGGACCGGGCAGCGGACCGCCGATGCATGTTCATCACCAGCAACACGAAGAAATCACGATCGTCGAAGGTACCCTCGCGACGCAAGTGCTTGGCCAGGAACCCCGTAATTACAAAGCGGGCGATACCGTTCGATTTGAAGCCGGTGTTCCGCACCGGTTTTGGAACTCAGGCAATACGGTACTCAGATGTACCGGCAAAGTTTGGCCGATACACAACCTTGAGTATTTTCTTACTGAGATGTACCGTTCGGTGAAGGCGAGTAAGAATCACCGGCCTTCTCTGGTGGATACGGCGTTTTTGCTAACACGATACAAATCAGAATTTGCAATGCCGGATCTTCCTGTCGTAGTCAGAAAAGTCATGTTGCCCATTCTGTATCGCGTGGGGCAATTTACAGGCGCATACAAAAAATTTGTGGGAGCTCCGGAGAGTCTGAACATATCCAGACGAGGTCAGAAGGGCAATTCATAAGTCGCTAACTTATACCAATCGTAAATGTTCAACATTTTCGGCGCCAAAGATAAATCGATCATCGATGCATCCACATTGCAGAGAATTCTTGACGAAGTTCTTTCGACACGTCTTGAACGGCTCGGTTTAAAAAAGGTTACGAACTACACATGGCACGAACCAGGGACAAAAGAAATCAGGCATGGGTTTTCTTACTCCCACTTGAAGGGAGCAGCAGGCACATTCACCTGGGGTGCAAATCTCGACTTCCTGCCAACAGTCTCGGGTAGTTCAATCGTGTATCACAAGTCTCCTAAAAAATATCTTCATCATCTTTTTGAGTGGACAGACGAGTATGCAATGTCATTTGCCGGCGGCGAAATTGCGGGTGGAATCACAACACACTGGGGTAAAACAGACGCAAGGAAATCGATCCTGAAGCTTTTTGATCGATATGAATCGAAAATTGAAGACTGGTTCAACAAAGCCTCATCAATACAAAATATACTAGAGATCGCAGAGTGTCAGGCAAGCACCCCGAAACTTTACCGTCATCATTCTCCCGACCCGAATTATATCTTGGCGTTCCTTTATGCAAAGGCGAATGAAGTTGACAAAGCGATGAAATTATTTGACAGTTTGAGCAATGTAACGTTGGACAAGCATGAACATTTAAGAGAAAAGCTTAGGATAAAATTGCAGCTGCTGCCAAGCCGCCTGGAAGAGATTGAGCGCAACAATCCCTAACGAATTCAACGTTTGCGGAACTTACGTTTTTAGAAGTTCCTTCCACTGGTCGGTTTCAGCCACTTCTTTTATCATGGCGTTTCGTTTTATCAGCAGACGCCTCAGATAATTTGTAAGGAAAAGCTTGTTGAAAGCTGCACCGAAAATCCATCCGGGAGATTCGAAATAAAAATGATCGCGCATATTGGTACCTCTACCAGATTCTTCAAACAGATGATCGTGTTGGATAAGTTTGAATGCTCCTTTTACCATCTCGTCACGAAACAGATACGGCCTTTCAAATTTTGTGATCTTTGATGTAAGCGTCTGTGTGATCCCGAGGTGCCGCGCACGCCATGTTACGACTTGGCCGTATCCAATGAGTCCGGAGGTAATGCCGGCAATCGCTTCTTCATTAGTGCCGGCGGTAGAAAGTTTGTGAAGATCGATGCTTCGTGCAAGATCGAAGCATCGATCGATCGGGGCATTGATAACAGTCAGGAGTTCAATCGTAGGCATCAGATTGTATGTCTTACTCTACCCACAATGTAAGAGCAGTCGTGCTCTTTCAGGCGATGGATTTCATTTAGCTATGACGGAAGATTGCACATTGCGAAAGGTAATCTCCGATTCGAAATGCGAAAATCGAATCTACTTGCCAGATCCCCTGCCGCATTTCCACTGGATAGTGATGGTTTGATTGTTCACAGCCGAGCCATTGTAGATGTACGATGATAGAAAACCATTGGCATCCACAGTATGGTTTTCGTATTCGAGGTCGCCATATTCATAATCTACCCCGGGTGCCTCGCCATCATCAAGCAAAAAGGCTGACCTTGTACGGAGGTTTTTTTGCATTGGCGGTAGCCATCCGAGCGTTTGTAACACCAAATATCGTTCGTGCCCTCTCGTGCGTGCTACCGGATAAAATTGAAACTTCGCCGACCCCGATTCATCGTACTCATGAAGCCAGAACGTCTCGCGCGCGTTTGCCAATCCTTCTTTAATTAAATTCCCTTTGTTGTCGTATTCAAACTGATAAACGGAGTTCCCGAATGAATACGATTGAAGCCTGCCGTTGTTGTAAACAAACTGGATCTCGCCAGCGCTTTTTGCATACCCGGTTTTCGCATCACGTATCACATCATACTCTTCCAGCCGTGGTGTAGGGTTCGTAGTACTTGGGCCTGTGACGTCGCCAGTGGGAGGAAGGTTCGGATCGTATGCCAATTCGTATGCGGCGACAATCTGTTTTACATGAACCACATTATCACTATAGGTAAATGTGCAATTGATGCTGTCGGTATCGGCGCCAAGAAATTGGAATGCCCGCGTGTGGAGCGATTTTACGCGTCCATCGTCGTAAAACGTTTTCGTTGCTCCTCCCGTTACCGGGAATAAATCCTGGATCGGGCCGGTGAAGCGCTCGACTTCACAAGCTCTTTGCGTCAACCTCTCAATATGGTGGTCCAACTTGCGGCATGAAAAGAATAGAAATACGAACGCGGAAACAATCGCCATTTTTTGATACATGTCAATAGGTTTACCTGAAGAAATTATGTTACAGTAAAGCGGTTTAGAATGTTGTGAGGTTTCGCGAGGATAATAGACGGAGCCTGGCAACTTCGTCAGGGAAGCGATGTTAAGGTACAGAAAGTTTGAATCAATCAAGGATGAATAGTCAACACAAAAGATCAAGCTTCGCCTCTTGCCTTTTTTCGATATCCCGTGGGCGACATGCCGGTTTTTGATTTAAACACTGTCACGAAATAACTTACCGATCCAAAATTCAGGTCAAACGCCACTTCCTTTACAGGATTCGTTGTGCTTGTCAACAACTCTTTCGCTTTCTGAACCTTGATTTCCATTTGATATTCAGCCGGAGAAAATCCAGTGTATTCCTTGAACACGCGTCTGAACCACGAGTAGCTCATGTTTAAGCGAGATGCGATGGATGCAGGGCGAACATCATCGATATTTTCCCTCATCATCATCCGCGCCTTATCGATTTTAGCAACAATGGCTTTATCCCGGAACGAATTGTTCCTTTCTGCATAAGCAATCAAACCCAACAGCATACTGGTTATTCCGGCAAGCAGATGTTGATAGCCGCTCCTTTGCTGCAGCGCGGTTTCAATTCCCTGGTTGAATAAAGCGACTATCTGTTCGTTGAATCCAATATTGACTACAGGCTTGCTCTTTGAAAAAAACTGGTGTTTCATAAGATGGGACATATGGTCGCCATTGAAACCAACCCAATATTCACTCCAGCCAATTTTCGGATCGGGCTTGTACGTGTGCCATTCACCTGGAAATAACAACACCAATTCACCTGCGGTGAGGTTCACACGACCAAGGGTAGCGGATTCAAAAGTGCCCTCACCTTCTGTGATATACAAAACGATATATTCATTCAATATCCTTCCTGAGTTTGGATTGAACCAATAAGCTGAAGGATGCGTTCGGGGAGGATAACTTTTGTAAGGAGAGATTTTTTGTACACCGATCGTGGAAACGTACAGCCCCCACGATTTGTCCGCAACATTCGCAGTCAGATATTTTATATTATTCTTTGACAGGCCGACGATTGTGTCAAATATTGAAATAACGTTCACTGACAAAGTAAGGACTTTATCGGTGATCGTACATTTTTTACGTAAACTGCTCTGGCATCAACGACCCCAAGAATCTGCTTACGACCAGTGAAGTCGGTTACAAAGATCATCTCTTAACAAAGGACTGTCAAAAACCTAAACAATGTGGCCAGAAATGAGAATTGACCCACTGCTTTTCCATATATCTTTCATTGACTTCGTCTCAATCAATTACGGCGTTGTACATAAACGATGGACATGAACCGACCTCCACTTAATTTTTTACAATGAAACATCAACTAACCGACGAACAAATCAACAGTTATCGGACCAATGGATATTTAGTAATTGAAGACTTCTTATCTGCCGATGAACTGGAAGCCTGGAGGCTTGCCTTGAAAGAAGCACTCGTAAAACGAGGTGGAGACAAATTACCCGGACGCAAAGAGGTGTATGGAAAAGGAGACAATGAAGACAAGTCATACTTCGACAACGTCTTTGACCAGTTATTGAATTTGTGGCAGGACAACGATAATATGAGGGAGATCATGTTGGACGAACGTTTGGGAATGATGGCAGCAACGCTGGCTGGTGTAGACGGTGTAAGGATATGGCATGATCAGGCCCTGATCAAAAGGCCGTGGGCGAATCCAACATCCTGGCATCTTGATACTCCCTACTGGTCGTTTTCCGACCGCCGGGCATTGTCGATTTGGGTGGCGCTTGATGATGCAACATTAGAGAACGGATGCCTATTCTTCATACCCGGATCTCATCAAAAAACAACGTTTGAAAATCCGGGCATTGGAAAAAATATGGGCGCTATATTCGATGTGTATCCACAATTCAAGAACACGCCAAGTGTTGCGGCCGTAATGAAAGCAGGAAGTTGCTCTTTCCATAATGGTCTCACGATACACGGTGCTCATGCGAACATGACACCGGGTTATCGCAGGGCAATGACTTGTGCGTATATGCCGGATGGAAATACATTCAACGGAACGCAAAACATCTTAAGCGATGAGCAGGTTGCGCAATTGAAAGTTGGGGATCTTCTCAATGATGAAACGCAAAATCCTTTGATCTATAGCAAATAGATGGTCGACAACATCCGTGCATATCCCATTTCAAATCACGAAGCATTTATGCGAATCGGAGTTGCTCTGTTATGCTCGAGCTTGCTGATAGGGTTTAATGCATCCGCACAGGTAAAAGAGCGGTATAAAACAATTCATGGTGGGAGCTATTCTGGTAAGACGATACCTCAATCTCCGGACCCTTTGATCAACTATCGATGGAAGGATCCAAAAGCCTCGGATTCTCTTCAGATATATATTTCACAGCCAAAGAAGTCTATCGGTTACCCTGCTCACTCGTTTGTCATTGATAAGAAGTCCATTGCTGTCATGGGCAAAGGCGATCTGTTGATTGATTTCGGAGCCATGCATGCCGGATGGATCGAATTCGAGTCGGACGATCTTGATGATACAGTTGAAGTGAGTATCAGCGAATACAATGAACCAGCCATAGTGAATGAAGGTGCAATCAATCCTGTGAAAACAAAGGCGCCTCAAAAGTATGGCAACACGTATCGCCTCGAATTAAACGAGGAGTTATACGAGGGTGTTCGGTTTGCATGGATTCACGTTCGTCGGTTTTCAAAGCCATGCAGAATACAAAATATTCGTCTGGTTGCTCAGGTAAAACCAGTGAACTACAACGGAAGTTTTTCGTGCAGCGATACCATGCTGACGAGGATTTGGTACACGGGTGCCTATACGGTTAGATTGAATTTACTGCAGGACCATTTTGGCGCAATACTGATGGAAAGAAGCGACAGGCATTCGTGGACCGGTGATGCCTATCCTGCGCAGGCTGCGGCTCTCGCGGCATTTGGCAATTATGATATGATCCGCCAGAACATCGCGTTTACTTCGAATCAGGACAATGGTATACCAGCGTATTCTTTATACTGGGTGTTGAGTCTGGTTGACTATTACAACTATACCGGCGATACTGCGTTTTTGAAAAAATATATTGCGAATGCGGACGCCAGGTTGCAAAAAGCGTATGAGCATTATGAAAAGCTGCCATGGCTCAACTTCATGGGATGGGATGAGCGCCTGGGTGCCGGTTTTGAAAATCCGCAAAATGAGGAGTCAAAGTTTACCTACCAGATGTTGTGTATAAACGTCTGGCAAGAATTTGCCAAGGCGATAGCCACAATAAACGAGCAAGAACTTTCGGCAAAGCACGGCCAATTTGCCGCTCAAAAGATCTTGCAGATGAAACAGGATCCGGAAAGGTTCAATCGCTTCGGCATTCATGCCATCACTGAAGCGGTCAATGCCGGGTTATACGAAAATGCAAGTGTCAGGCGTGTTGCAGATTCATTGTTTTCGGATCGGCAGAACAGACTTTCATATTCCCCTTTCAACCAGTACTTCATCATACAGGCAATGGCATTGGCAGGTGAGAAGAACAAAGCGCTTATTACCGTAAAAGACAATTGGGGTGGACAGATACATTACGGAGGTACTACGTTTTTTGAAGTGTATCGTCCCTCATGGAATTCAATTTTGCAAAAGAACGATGCGCCGCCGAACAACCAATGCGGTTATACAAGCCTGGCACATCCATGGGGTGCGGGAGTAACGAAATGGTTGACGGAAAATGTGTTGGGCGTTCAACCGTTAGCACCAGGATTTAAGACGTTTACGATTGTTCCGTACTTATCGTCATACATCACGTGGGCAAAAGGCTCTGTACCGACACCCTTTGGGACGGTAACGGTGGCATTCGATGTTTTGGCCGGAACGGGAAACGTTACTATCCCGCAAGGCACCGTAGCGAGCAAAATCGGCATACCGAAAGCGGGCAGAGAGATACTTTCTCTCACGATGAACAAGCATTTATTTACGAACAAAGACGGATGGCATTCGCAGGGCTCTTATGAGATTGAAGAGGATAACGGATATGTGTACCTGAAAAATGTCAAAGCGGGCCGGTATGAGATTCGAATGAAATATGGTCGCAAATCTCTGGCAGCGGATTCTGTTGACAAATCCTTGCAGTATCACATAACGAACATCACGAAAGACAGGCAGACAAGCGGTCGATGGAAAAGTAAATTCGGAAGCAAAGGATATGTTCTCTTTGGAAAAGACAGTCCTCAAAAACTGCCAGCTTATATTGAACGGATCAGGGTGCAAAAAGCCGACACCGTTTCCTGGCAGTCGTCGATAAACGATCCACGACTTCTCGAAGGCTTGCAAGACAAGGAGGCAACGGCATTGATTACCCGAGATCCTCAACCTACACTTCAAACCTTCACGATAGATGTTCATTCAAACGACACGACAGGTTACAAGATATCGCTGTATTTTCTCGACTGGGATCGTAAAGAAAGAAGAAGTGCGATTGAAATCTTCAGTCTAAAAACGCTGGAGCTTCTTGCACCGGTTCAGCTGATTGGTAATTATGAAAACGGAACATACCTCAGTTTTGATGTAAATCAGCCTATCAGGATAAGAGTGAATCATGTAAGGGGCGAAAATGCCGCGGTGAGTGGAGTGTTTTTTGATAACGTGCGAAAGCGATAACATTCGTGTAGTTTTGGCAAAATTTCATTGCAATGAAATCATTCGTGGTCGCTTTATTGTCCATTCTGTTGATTCCGGTATTTAGCAACAGCCAAACGACAAAGCCACAAGCGTCGTTTGTCTGTCAGCCTTGCGGAAATGACTGTGACCAGAAGGTATATACGCAACAAGGAACTTGCCGCCATTGTCAAATGCCACTCGTACCGACTTCCTCGGTCCGGCATTCAAGTATAAAACCGCAGGATATTTGCATGTTTATTTCAAACAATCCGGATGTGGTGCTGCTCGATGTCAGGACTAAAGACGAATTCGACGGGAAAGGGAAGCCACACTTTCCTTCACTGAAGAATGCTATCAATATTCCGGTACAGGAGCTCGAGACTCGAATTGAAGAACTCGCCCAGTACAAGAATAAGACAGTCCTTGTTTATTGTTCTCATAGCCACCGAAGTCCTCGTGCCAGTCATATGCTTACGCAAAGCGGCTTTACGAAGGTCTTCAATATGGAAGGCGGCATGAGCGTCGTGACGGATCGTTCCTGCACGAATTAGGCTTCGGTACAAAAGGATTCTAAATTAAAGAAGCATTATCTTCAGGCATAACATTGCCGTATGAAGAAACTCATCGCTTCCTCACTCGTATGCATCGTACTAATTGCATGTAAGGCACAATCAAACAACAAATTATTCAACGGCCAAAGTCTGGATGGCTGGACCGTTCACGGCACCGAGAAATGGTACGTCGAAGACGGCCACCTCGTTTGTGAAAGCGGTCCGGATAAAGGTTATGGTTATCTCTCCACAAATAAAGCGTACAAGGATTTTATTCTCAGTTTGAAATTCAAGCAGGAGTCAAGCGGCAACAGCGGCGTGTTCATCCGTTCGAACATTGAAGGCACGAAGATCAGCGGATGGCAGGTTGAAGTTGCACCACCCGGCCACCACACAGGCGGCGTTTATGAATCATACGGCCGTGAATGGTTGATCAAACCAAAGCCGGAAGATGAAAAACATATCAAAGAAGGTGATTGGAATGACCTCAAAATAAAAGTAGTTGGCGATGAACTCACGTCTTGGCTCAATGGCCACCAGATGGTGCATCTGAAAGACGAAAAGATCGGTGCCGGAAATGGTTTCATCGCACTGCAAATACATGACGGTGGCGGCATCAAAGTGCGTTGGAAAGACATCGAAATAAAAGAAGTACGTTAACCATATCACCATGCAAAGACGACAGTTTATCAGGCAAGGCGCGCTCACAGCCGCAGGCCTCATCTTGTTGCCTCGCATCGCGAAACCAGTTGCTGCAAGCGATCGTGTGCGAATCGGAATCGTTGGCCTTGGTGGCATGGGCACCCAACACCTGCAATGGTTTGCGGCGCTGCCCGATGTAGAAGTCGTGGCGTTATGCGACGTTGACAAAGACCACCTCGACACTGCGCTGAAAACTCTTTCTGGTTTGAAGTCAGACAGCAAAGCAGAAGGGTATTCTGATTTTCGGCGCGTTCTCGATAGGAAAGATATTGACGCCATCAGTTGCGCCACACCCGATCATTGGCATGCACAGATTGCAACTCTTGCTTTCGAGGCTGGAAAAGATGTATACGGTGAAAAGCCGCTTTCGTATGATGTTAGAGAAGGACAGCGAATGCTGAAGGCCCTAAAAAGACACGATCGTATTTTTCAAATGGGTACGCAAATCCATGCCGGCGACAATTATCATCGCGTCGTGGAGATCATCCGGTCAGGTGCAATAGGAAAAGTTCACACGGTTCGTCTTTGGAAAACCGGTGCACCTCCCGAATTGGGTCCCGCGAAAATTCAGGCTCCGCCGCCTTCACTCGACTGGGACATGTGGCTCGGGCCGGCACCATATACAGAGTATACACCGCAACGTTGTCACTTTACCTATCGTTACTTCCTCGATTATTCGGGAGGTATGTTTGCCGACTTCTGGTGCCATATTGCCGACGTTGTGTATTGGTCACTTGATCCGAAAGGATTGAAAACCGTGCACGCACGCGGGCAAGCTCCGAAAGGTTTCAACGATGCCCCTGAGTGGCTGGATGTAGATTATGAATTTGAAGACCTGAAGTTATACTGGACGCACGAACCACCTGACGTACCGGGTGCCGCGGAACGCGGCATTGGCGCGTACTTCGAAGGCGACAAAGGCACTTTGCTTTGCGATTATGATTCACGATTGATTACAATCAATGGAGAAACTGTGCAGGATTTATCCAATGTTCCGGTTACTATTCAACGGTCTCCAGGTCATCAGCAAAATTTCATCGACTCGGTGAAATCACGCGCCCAACCAGAATCGAATCTTGAATACGCACGACGAATGACGCTCCCGATGCATTTGGGACTTATCTCCTATCGACTAAATAGAAAGCTGACCTGGAACAGCAAGAGAGAAAAATTTATTGACGACAGAGAGGCAAATCAGTTTTTGCATCGCGAGTATCGAAAGAAATGGGATCTGTTGTAAACGCCTTACCAAATCTCCATGCAACTCTCGTCCAACGCTGAAAATATCGTAAGTCAGATCACAAGCAAGACCAAGCTGGGCGACTTACGAAAAATTGCGAAGGATATTAAAAAGGATCATGAGTTGGCTCTCGAACTTTGGTCGACCGGCAAATTTCTACCAAGGCAATTGGCGATTTTAATTATGGACAACAAGCTTCTTTCACAAGAATTGATTGATAAGCTCGACAAAGGCATGCAAGCTCACCCGCTTGAAGAGAGAAATCAACTGATGGACTGGTTGATGGCAAACCAACTTTCAAAAGACAAGAAGACAATCGCGTTGATGGATTCGTGGCAAAACAGTCCTTCTGCACTTCAAAGAAGAACGTTTTGGTATTATCAGGCCCGTCTGCGTTGGATGGGACAAACGCCTCCTTCAAATACTGAACAATTGTTATCTGCGATCGAAACACAAATAGAAACGGAAGTACCGGAAGTACAATGGGCAATGAATTTCACCGCAGGCTGGATTGGAATTTTTGACAAACGGTACCGAACACGCTGTACTGAGGTCGGGATTAAAACGGGGCTATACAAAGGTCAGATGGTATCGAAAGGTTGCACTCCCGATTATTTGCCTGAGTTCATTGCAATCGAGAGCAAAAAAAGAAACTTGTGATCATAGGTACAAAACCACTCCGTATTAAGTTTAGCATGTCGACAACTATTTAAAACTTACTATCCGAAGCTTCGTGGCGGGAACTTATTGAAAAAAAATTTCAGTCGAAGCAACGGTGCATGGTGACATCGATGTCATATTCCAGCACTCGCCACCCGATGGCTATACGAGGCGAAAGTTTCTTTGAAGTGTTCATGACGAATAGCGTTCGAACAGCGATTAATTGACCAGAATTAAACGCGCCATGAAAATATCCCTATCACGTTTTGTATTCTTCGCAATTCTTGCACTTTTCGCGTCATGTCGAAAAGATTCGGGTTCCGCGTCCGAGCTCCATTTGAGTGATGACAAGTTGGTCAAGGAGGAAAGCACCAATTCTATTACCGATTGGAATTATGACGGCAATGGCCGGTTGATTTGTAGAATGAACTGGCGAACGGGATGCGATTCCGCCGTCGACATGCTTGAATACAACGGGTCGCAATTACTTAAAATGGTTTCGACAGGTATTCAGAATGATCGTACCCGTTACTATTCTTATCCGAGCGCTGACTCTATAGTGATCAACAGTTGGGGACAATTTCCGGATCTCGACCAGCGAATTTTGATATTTGAGGGTTCGCGATTGAAACGGTACGTTGTGCAAGGCGGAGGAGAAGGATGGATTAGTCCAGACGCCCGATTTGATTACATTTACGATGCACGGCAAAACATAGCTCGACGGGACGACTATTGGTACGAAGGCCTTCCTGTTGGCGAATGGCAGTGGAAGGGTTGGGTTACCTACAAATACGATGACAAACCGAATTTACTATTCGGCCTTGATCGGTTAGAGATGCCTTATCATCCGCGAATCATCAATGCGATTAATAACAATCCTGTACTGATTGAGTACTTCGACGCCAATGGCGTACCGGTAAGACGTGAGGAGACGACCTACGAATATGACCGTGCTGGACGGGTAACAAACAGAATCCGCACGATGATCGAGAGCGGAGTAGTTACATTCCGAGACACAACCAGTTATTCCTATGAATAGGACGCCATTTACCCAGCTCGCGACTTCGATCCGCTTAATGAAACAAGTGAATCTAAATCATCAGGGGGTTTGGCAGGTAAAGATCAATAGAACATGTCACACGGAGCGGATCCGTTATTGCGACGAAGCTGCCTCCAGCAGTGACACTCCCTCGAGCGAAGCCTTTCCATTTTTCAAAAATTCATAGGTCATCCGGTCCGCAACGCAACCGATGAAAACTACACGCCTCAGCGACGGGCATTTGAAAAAAGTATTGACCAGCGTTGCATTTCGGAAGGTCACCTTCGAAAAAGACGAGTTATCGAATGCACAATCCTCAAACCTTCCGTCAAACACAATATTGCTGAGCGCGCATCTTTTGAAAGAGGTGAACTTCCACACCGCATTTTCAACTTTGTTGTTATCAAACGAACACGAAACCAATTCCGCTCCCGAAAAATCAGTCGATGTAAACTCACACTTGTTGATGTCCGTTTCCCTAAATACCGTATCCACCAGCACGCCCTCAAAGAAGAGGTTCCTGGACAGATGTGATGACTGGATCTTGCTGTTCCGCAGGTTCGCCCTTGAGAAATCGGAGTTGACGATGTTGTTTCCCTTAAAAAAGAGATCGGTAAGTGTTGAACCCACAAACTTGCAGTTCCTGATGTTGGAGCCACTGAATTTAGCATTGACATTCTTCAGACCAGAGAAATCCGCATCCGCCCAGTTGCCTTGCGACATATCCCATCCCCATTGGGAGTTCTTCTGCGGTTGATCGCTTGGTGAATTATTGGTTCTTCCGGAATCCTGGTGAGTACTAGCTACTGCGGGTTCGTGTGCCTCAATAGCATTTGGACGTTCGATTTGCGTATTCTCCGAAAAGTAATTCAGGTCAACACCGAATATCTCTGCAAGCCGGTGTAACATGCCAACGTCGGGCATCGATTCACCACGCTCCCATTTGCCCACAGCTTGTGGACTGATAGAAATGCGTCGTGCCAGTTCCGCCTGCGAGTAATTGATTTGTTTTCTTGCGCTGACAATCTTATGGCCTATTGCTTTTGCGTCGACCATTGTATAAATTTAAGTTGTACCGTTTCGGCACAAAGTTATCTCACCTGGCAGGCGAAAGCGAATAAGACCGACTACTTATGGTTGTACTTCCACTACTTGTGGTTGTACAATCGCTACTTGTGGTTGTAATCAAAATCCACCATCCATTCTATACCGTATTTGTCCCGGAACATTCCAAAATATGAACCCCACGGACTTTCGCCCATTGGAAATTCCACATTGCCACCAGAAGAGAGTCCGTTAAACAACCTTTCGGCTTCGTCACGGCTATCTGCTGTTATAGTTATCTTCGACCTGTTTTCATTTTCATTTACCTGACCCATAATCTCCGGAACATCATTGCCCATCAAAACGTTCTTGCCAATTGGCAAAACAATGTGCATGATCTTGTTTGCTTCATGTTCGGCTACCGGGAACTCCGGACCTGAAAGATCTTTAAACCGCTTTACCATCGCAAAATCGCCTCCGAATACCGCTTTGTAAAAGTTAAACGCTTCCTCAGCATTGCCGTTGAAGTTGATGTGTGGATTGATAACAGCCATATATTGTTTTTTCAAAAGTAGACTCAACAGGAAACTTCGACAGGGCCATTTGCGACATTGTACTGTGCCTTTTGCGTCACTTTGTAAAGGCCCCCGCATCTTCAAAAAAGTAGAATCTATGTTGAATGCTCCGGGAGAAAAATTGTAAAAGTAGCTCCACGCCCTTTTTCTCCCTGGCCAAATATGAAACCCCCATGGTCTTCTGCGATCTTCTTACAGACCGCAAGTCCGATCCCGGTACCCTCGACTCCTCTCTTGTCATCCAGCTTCTGAAAAATTGTGAAGATCCTATCTAAGAAGCGATTATCAAACCCAATACCATTATCGCTTACGCTAATGGCCACATAACGTTTCGCAATGTCAAGCTCCGGGTATTTTGTAAAGTCCTCGCCGTTCGAACTCCTCGAAGAAATTGTTATCTCAGGATTTGATTTTGAAAACTTCAAAGCATTGCTGAGAAGATTATGAAAGAGCTGATTCATCTGAACGCGAGCGGCCTGAATTACCGGCAGATGGCCGATTTTAAAAGCCGCCTTCTTTTCTTCAATCGAAATTTCGAAATCATCCAGCACGTTTTTCACCACTTCACTAAGGTCGACAGACTCCAATCTCTTTTCCGATCTGCTTAACACAGCGAAACTAAGCAAGTCCCTTATCAGCGTTGCCATCTTCGCAGACGATGCGCTTATTTTCTTTGCATATTGCTTTGCGTAGTCATTCAAATGTGACTGATCATTCAAAAGTCTGTCGGCGAACGTCTGAACCTTCCTTAAAGGCTCTTGCAAATCATGGCTGGAAATAAACGCAAATTGCTCAAGTTGCTCATTAACCTTCTTTAGTGATTTTTGAGACTGGTCAAGATCCGCGTTTCGGGTACTCAACTCGAGATTCGTTATGGTCAATTCCTCTATTGCCGATTGTAACGCTTCTTTGGAAGATTCTAATTCCTCATTTACACTTTGCAGTTCCTCGTTGGATGATAAAATTTCCTCGCTATTTGCCTGTAATTCTTCGACGCTGGTCTCGTACTCCTCATTTGACGCACGAATTAGAGAACGTGATTGACTCAATTCCTCTTCAAGCCTTGAAATAATTGTAGTCGCGCCTCTGCCGTGCTTTATGCGCTTTTGTTGTGCAGCAGGACCAAGCGCTGCTTGATCCTTAAAAACTACCAGGTAGTACACCTCTTCTGATACCCATGCAGGGATCACTTCGATTGTTGTCTCCTTCAAAGCTTTTTTGTCGGGAAGGGTAACAAGTTTCGATACGGCCTTTCCGGATTTTTTTGCCTGCTGAAGAAGATTTCCGAGGTCAAGTACGAGGTCTTCGTGAATAATTTTCAGAATATTCAAACTTGCCTTCCCTACAACTGGCAGCAGGTAGGATGAAGTATTCCCAAAAAAGTGAACAATTGAAAGCGACTTGTTGACTGCAATGCTCGGGTGAACTGCCCGGGACAACACCAATTTATTGATCGCCTTTTCAACATTTATCTCAGCTCTTTGTATAATGAACTGGCTCACATGAGCCGATGAGCTTTTTGACCTATCGATCGTAAATTGGAACTGCGGTGCCTTTGTCGATTTTTTAGAATAAATCTTCACCTTCTTGTCGAGTGCCTGAAAAAATTCAGTAGCAGATCCGATCGCCTCAGATTTGCCAAGAAATAAAAATCCGTTTGGTTTTAGAGCATAGTGGAATGTCTGAAGAATTTTTTCCTGGGCAAGAGTCTCAAGATAGATCAGTACGTTTTGGCAACTTATAAGATCCATCTTGGAGAACGGTGGATCTTTGAGCAGATTCTGCTGCGAAAACACGCAGAGCTGTCGAACAGACTTGATGATTTGAAACAGTCCGTCGCTTTTGACGAAGTATTTTTTAAGATAATTGGGCGAAACCCCCATCACACCACTCACCGGGTAGATCCCCAATCTTGCTTTTTCTATTGCGCTCGCGTCCAGATCAGAAGCGAAAATTTGTATCGGAAGTTCAAGCTCCTGATCCTCCAGGTACTCAATCAAACAGATTGCAAGTGAATAAGCCTCCTCTCCTGTTGAGCAGCCGGCAACCCAGATTCGCAAGGGCTCTGTTTTCGAGGCATTCTTAATGAGATCGGGAAATACAGTTTTAACGAGTGAATTGTAAAATTCCGGATCGCGGAAAAAATAAGTGACATTGATGAGTAGATCATCATACAAGGCAAGCACTTCAGCGGAATCGTTCTTCAGCATCTCGCAATACTCCGGCAGGGTAGTGAATCTCTTGAGGGCCATCCGTCGCAAAATCCTCCTGTAAATACTGGCATGCTTATAATCCTGGAAAAAGTCTATTCCTACTTTCTTCTTTAAAATGACTAATATCCTTTGCAACTCGCCTGATTGAGCAGAAAGCTCTTTCAGACGAACCCTCTCAATTTTATCAGACGGAAAGTTGCTGTATGGAATTTTAACCAGTTGTTCGAGTTCACGCGCCATGTTTTCCGGTGAAAGCCTGAAGTCGACATATCCTGAATCGTACGCATGACCTGGCATGCCGCCAAATTCAGCGCTTTCATCCTGAGCGAAAGTTATCCCGCCCTCTGCCTTTATTGCCTTCAGCCCAAGCGTTCCATCTGTGGCCGTACCCGATAATATTATTCCAACAGCATTGTTTTTGTAAATCTCTGCCAGCGCAGTAAAAAAATAGTCGACCGCGAAATTGCCTATGGCGGTCATTGCTCGTGGTGCAAGTTTGAGATGACCATCCACCAAACTCATGAACGTGTTGGGAGGGATAACATACACGTTGTTGGCCATTACCTCCATACCGTCGTTGACAGTTTGAACTTTCATCTGGGTCTTCGACTGCATGATTTCGGCAAGAGCACTTTTGTGGTTCCGCGACAGGTGCATAACGAGTACATACGCCATACCCAGGTCGGGCCGCAAATGTTCTAATACAGTCGTGAATGCTTTGATGCCGCCGGCCGAAGCCCCGATCCCAACTATCGGGAACGGCTTTGGTGCTAAGCCAGATACGTCCGGCTTCGGTTTCTTTTCAACTTTACGGGAAGTGGATGGAATATTTTTTTTCATCGGATGTGGTCATCCGACGGGGAGTGTGGGATGCAGTCTAATATACCTTTAATTAACGGGAATCGCTGTTATCTTAATCCTCAGCCCGCAATCACGTTTGGGGCACCGTTGACTGCCTTAAGCAAGACGGGGCATTGTGGTTGGTCTGCCGCATATCACTTTCCCATCAAGGTCTTCCCTAAAATCTGTTCAGGTTGGTAAAAATGGAATGTCTTGTCATCGCTCATTGCCACAAACAGACCGTGTGGGTACATGCCGCCGAGCGGCAACGATATGACCTCGCTGCCATCGCTTTCGCGCGCAGCAACATTTACCGTTCGAATTACGGAGTGCTGATGCGAATTTCCGGGATCTCCTTCGCGCCTGAAAATCTGAAATCTGTTCGACTGCTGATCCGATACGATGATGAAGCCGGTGGTATCTGAAGTTTCGTAGATTGAAATGCCTTCATGATCACCTGTGAATCCGGATGTGCCGAACAATGCGAGCTCTTTGTTGCCCTTCGCAGGATCAGCATAATATTTCCGAATGCCAAGCCCTTCGTCGGAGCAATACACATATCCAAGCTTATCATCTACCGCAATCGCCTCTATCTCTTTAAGGCCGCTGTAACGGCCGAACTTCCGCAGCAGTTTACCCGTTACACGACCGTTTCCATCGTCTAGGAGTTCGTATTGCCAAAGGTATTTCTCGTCTTTTGGGCCTGTCTTCCTGCCAACGATTGCCATCACTTTGCCTGCTGGACTCTTATAAAGGGCAATTCCCATAAGGTCGCGGAATTCCGGAGTATTCTCGCCTACAAAGACTGGTATTCCGCCGCCATCGATTGACGTCATCTCCGGCAAACTGTACACTCTGATCTTCTTTGTAAGTCTCTCCGTCGTCACCGCGATATCAATTTGCCTGCCTTCAAGTTGAAGTCCATATTCAACATCCACGTTGTTCGGCCTTCTTAAGCCTTTTACCGATCGTACGACCTGTCCGTTCAAATTGAAAACATATAATGCGCCGTCTTCTGCTTTATCTGTTCCTATAACCAGGCTTGCGGCCGGATCCGCATGGTTGTACCATATCGCAGGATCATCGGTATCGTGTGTCACAGTATCTGTAACAACAACCGGCTGAACTTCTGTAGTATCGTTCGTAATCGTCGATACACGAACGGGTACGGGACCGTTACAGGAACCACCCAGAAAGGCAATGGCAAATGCAGCCGCTATACTATGTTTTACCAGGTTATATGGTGTTCGATTCATCGCTTCAGGATAAGAGTTATTTCATCGGTCTCGTCATCGCCAAATTCACCGGTTAGGGTAAGAAGAAGTTCGTCATCCACAATTTGAAAGCTTCCCTTGTAGGTGAATTCCTTCAGCGTGCCGTCCTGCTGCTCCACCTCTCCGGTAAATTCCAGTTCGCCTTCGTTGTTCAAAAAATCTATCTCGTCAATTTCGGCTTCAAGTTCTATCAACTTGTTCACCACCTCCGTTTCTCCGCATTCTTCAATGCTTTCTGTTTCGTTTAGTTCTATAACGAGTGTGAGTTCGTCATACTCTATCTCAAGCTCCACTTTGTCAATATCATTCTTTGCGACCGAGCCAATTTCTTCGTTTACGATCTCGAACAAGGAACGAAGATTCGATAACGACTCATCGTCTTCGTGATCGAGTTCCCATTCACCGGCTATACCCTCGTTGTCCAAAACTTCGAAAACAAATTCCGAGGAAGGGTTGTATGTAATATTCGCGTCGGGCGAACTGACGCCTGTTAAACGAAAGGCGATCGTCCGTGGCTCATCATTTAAAATGTCGTCGTCAAGATATTCCTCATCCGTTTCAAATTCGATTTCTATTTCCTGAACATCCTTCGGGAACCGCACGCTGCCTTTCCCGGTTGAAGGGTCGAATTGCAAATTCAAATCAATTCCTGCGTCATCCGAATTTGTACAATCATCAATCTCATAGAATGCCTTTACATCCTTGACGAAAGCGGCAAGATCATCAATACCGGGTGCTTCGTCGACTTCAAACGATACAATCACATCCTGCGACAACGGAACGACTGTGCCGGATAACTCTTTCCCATCAGGATCTACACGTTCGTTGAGTGTAATCGTAAAACTGAAATTATCATTGTCTTCAAGTTCGCCACCTGATTCATCATCAAAGCGAATGACTTGGGGAAATGCTCCTGAAGTCAAGGGTTCAACAAGATCAGAATTTTTCTTGTCGCACGCGGACAGGAACGTAATTGCTGTTAAAGCCGGAACGATTAATTTCTTAAGCATTTCTGTTAATTTGAGAAAGCGATTTTCAAAATTTGAACTTCACTCCAACCCGACTCCACCAGGAGTAGAATTCGCGCTGGCTAAGCACCGATTTTGTACCGAGATAGGTTTCAAATGGCTGATTGGTGAGATTCAGAAATTCGGCGAACACGCGAAGTCGTTCGCTGATGGTAAAGCTTGTATTCAAATCGAGTTGCATGCGACTTTTAACGTAGAGATCTTCAGCCGGCTCGCCTCCCACTTCACTGAGGTATTCGCCATTGAAATTTGCAGCGAGCCGCACAACGAATTTTTTCGACTCAAATGCGATTGCGGCATTGCCGACGCTGGTTGCCTGTCCCGGCAATCTTAGCTCTTCCTGTTCATCGGGTTTGTCTGCCGACGCATTTCGACTTTGGATCCTGGCCTTCGAATGTGTGTAGGTATAATTTGCATACACGCTGAACTTTCGAAATATTCCCGGGAGAAAATCTAGTTTTCTCTGGAAGGCGGCTTCAACACCAGTGAGATTTGCCACATCGCCATTTTGCGATTGGATCACATCGATCTCATCAATGATTGGTGTTCCCGATAATGGATATGGGGAATCGAATAATACTCTGCGGTAAATGAAGTCGTCCAGTCTCTTGTGAAATACACCAATGGAAGCGATACCTACATTGCCGAAGTAATGTTCTATCATCGCATCCAGATTCAAGGCCCCGGTTGGTCTCAAGGCGGCGTTGCCGACTGTTGCAAGATTGTCTTCGCGGTTTATTTCCTGCGATGGAATGATCTCACTGAAATTCGGCCGCGCATACGAGTATGTACCGGCAAGTCGCAGGTTGGTGAACGGATTCAGTTCATACCTGATTTGGAACTGAGGTAACACAAAATCGTATGTAGAACTTCCGGAAATCGGGAGTATTGATTCCAAATCGCCCGAGGCATCGATGATTACGTCTTTTGAGTTATAGTTCACCTTTGTCCGCTCATATCGCACACCACCTACCACAAGTAGTTTTTTGAACTGATGCCTCGCCATTACAAATGCCGCAGTAACATCCTCGGTTCCCTGAAACCCCTCAAGCGCTTCGTCAATTGATTTCGACTCGACATCTAATTCGAACAACGCCGGATTTGCATTAAAAAATCGATTGAACAAACCCACGCTTAGCGGTCGCCCGAGCACATACCGGTTGTCAAGAAATTCATCCTTTACCGGATCTTCATCAAATTCGTCGAGTGCGGGAACCCCGCCTTCGCTTTCATAGATATCGCTCGTTATATCATAGCTTTTTTTCTTTGAGCGGTATTTGGCGCCAAACTTTAAGAGTCCGCTACTCCTGGCCAACTGGTACGGAACACCAATCTCAAATTTTCCTGTGATGTTTCGGTCCTTCGCAAGGGTGTTTCCGAATGAAGCCTCATCAAATTCGTAATCACTGTTGTTATTGAAATTGGGCGCCTCGATCCGTGGAAACTTGGGATCAGGAAAACTAAGGGATGATGGTATTCCGGCAAGGAAGCTTATTTCGTAGTCGTAAGGTGTGTTCTGCCTGCCTTCGGAGTATTGCCCTTCGTAGTTAAGGTAAAACTTACTGAACTGATGGCGGCCGCCAAAGTTTATCGTTGCAATTGTCTGCGCTTCGAAACGGTCCTTCGTGAGTTTTTCGATTTCTTCATCTTCAGGTATAAACACATAACGCCTTCGCCATTCGCGATCGGTGAATCGACTGTAAAGTGTGCGCAGGTACAATTCATTGCGGTTGTTGAATCGGTAATCGATGGTTGTGCTGACACCTGTGCGGGTTCTCACCAATTCGTAATCGCGCAATTCCACTTCAGCGTCAGACGGCGATTGTTCCCAGTTGTCGCTTGCAAGGTGATTGTGATAATAATTACCGTTAACAAGAATGCCGAGCCTCTCGTTTTTTCCAAATCGCTTATCGAGCTGCAGTTGCCCCTGAATATTCGGCTTTTGTATAAGATTGTTGTAGCCGCCGGCGAGAGACCCGGAAATATTCGTACGTCCTGTTTGTGCAGTACGCGTAATCAAATTCACGGAACCTCCGACAGCGTCCCCGTCCATATCAGGAGTAAGCGACTTGCTTACTTCGATCGAGGCAAGTTGATCGCTTGGTATAGCATCAAGTGCCACAAACCGGACATCCGCCTCGGGAGAAGGGATCTGTTCTCCGTTGACATTGATGTTTGTAAACTGGGGTGCGAGTCCACGCACCAGCACGTATCTTCCTTCACCCTGATCACGCTCTATGTTAACGCCAGGTACACGTTGCAAAGCCTCGGCAGCATTCGGATCTGGAAACCGCCCGATCTGATCGGAGGAAACGATGTTTCGAATGTTATCGGCATTTTTCTGCTGACTCAAGGCTCTTGCCTGTCCCTGCAGGTAACCGGTTATCAAGACGCTGTTCAGTTGAGCCGAACTGCTGGAAAGTCCGATCCGAAGATTCGTCGACTGGCTTCCATTGACAGATACGCTCACTGTTGTGTCGCGATATCCCAGGAAGCTGACAACCAGATTTCTGTTGCCAGCCGGTACGTATAACAGGAACTGGCCGTTTTGATCAGCAACAGTTCCTTCAGTACTTCCCAGAACACGAACAGACGCTCCCTCAAGAACTGTATGCAGGGCTGCGTCTTCAATCGTTCCTTTCACCAGCGTTATTGGTGTGGTTTGACCGAACGTGGCATCTGACGTAATCACTGCGAAAATCCAAATCAGTAATTTTCTCATAGTATGCTTTTCCTTGCGCAAATCTTGACCAGCCGAACCAACATCTGCCATTTCACCCGTGTACAAAAAAGCAGCAAGAAAGAAATATGCATCAACAATCCGGCAGCAAGGAGAGAAAACCCTGATGGCTTGGATTGATTATCAAGCATTGCCGAAGGACAGTTTTGTACATTAACGAATTATTACCCAAACGTTAAGACAACATCATGAACTTCAGATCTGATGAATAAACGACGTCAATGATTGCTCGGCGCCAAGCCCCAGTTTCTTTTTTACCCTATAACGCATGACGCGTAAGCTGTCCTGCGCGATTCCGAGCAGCGTCGCGATGTCGGTGGAATTGAGATTCATTTTCAGAAGAGAGAGAAGTTTCGTTTCGGATGGGGTGAGCGTATCGTTTCTGTGACGGAGCCTTTCCAGAAAATCAGGGTGCACCTTTTCAAACGTAATCCTGAATTCATCCCAATATGCGTCCTGCGAAAAACTTGTGTTGATTCGGTGCAATAGTTGTCGAACTTGCTTCTTGTGATCGCGCTTATCATCTTTCGATATTTCCGTCAATCCCTTCTTTACTTCTTCCATCACCTCATTCTTTTGGATAAGGTGGAGAATATGTGATGACAGTTCACGGCTCTTGACCTCGAGCTGCTGCTTCAAAGCAGTTTCTTCCATCTGCTGCCGCTTGAGTTCGGATTCCATTAATCCTTTCTCCGTTTCGTAAATCTTCTGGTTGCTCTTGTTGAGTGCACGTTCACCATTGATCTTTAATTTCTGCCGGTTGATGATCAACGCACCGGTCAGTGCAAGCAAGATCAACACTGCAATTGCTGCAGTGTATAACAGGGCGGTGATCCGTCGTTCCGAATCCAGCCGCCTGATCGTTTCATCCTTCTTCTCGGTGTCATAAATAGTTTGTTGCAGGCTCGTTTGATAGCTGCTTTGTATCGTATAAATGGATTGTATTAGTTGGCGGCTTTTGTCAAGGTATGCGTACGCACTATCATATCGACGCATCGCGGCGAAACACTGAGCCATATCACGAAATGCAGACTGCAACTGGTATTTCTCTCCATTTGCCAAAGCAAGAGAGGCCGCCTGTTGCGCATACATCAGGCCCTTTTCGTAATCGCCGGTTTTGCTGAACACATCGCCCAGGTTATTGATCACTTCGATCTGCTCAATCAGTCGCCCGAGTGTTTCGTAGGCACCGAGAGACCGTTGATAGTAATGTTGCGCCGAATCGAAAGCACCTCTGTCTTCATAGATGCTTCCTATGTTCTCGTATATTTTAGCGAGTAGCGACCTGTCCTCCGAACGAACAGCAATGTTCAGAGCAGTAACCTGATAACGAAATGCAGAGTCATACTGAAGCTGTTTTTCAAACATGCGACCAATAAGTCCATATGTTTCCGCGATACCGTTTGCGTTTTTTGTTTTGCGGAAGATCGCGAGTGCCTCGTCGAATTGCGGCCTTGCTTTGTTCATCTGCTGGTTGTAGTAATAAACCGTTCCGAGCAGATTCAAATTGCCGGCAAGAAGATCGTGCCGCTCCGATGCACGAAAAATCCGATCGGCCTTTAGCAGATATTCGATAGACTGCGAGTAGTTGCCGATCCGATACAGGATGTTCCCCATTTCAGTTAAACAGCTGGCTTCTCCCACGAGATTTCGATTCTGGCGGTGATAGTGCAATTGCTCTTTGAGGTCGATGAAGACCGAATCGGGATGGGCTGCTGCCGGAATGGTAATGATGGAGGAGTTGGAGCCTGATCTTGCAAATGAGACCTGCGCATGTAGCGGAACGGCATACATGAAGGCAGTCAACAGCAGCAGAAAAGAATTTTTCCGCTTTAAATGCGTATACAAGTCGGCAACAACAGAGTTCATCATATCCGAATTAAGCGTAGAGCGTAAAAGTCGGAAGGCAACAACGTATTAGCGCACCTGTTGCAAGAAGAAACGATTTGATAACATGCAAGCTAACATGCAGGTGAGGTCGCGCGAACGGTAAAACACTTGAATTCGGTTGTTTTTTACTATCCTTGTTAGAATGCTTGCCGCAGTAAGACGACATTACGGCCCACCTGAAGCTTTGCAAATTGCAGAGATGCCGATACCGAAATGCGGCAAGAAAGACGTGCTTGTTCGAATTCATGCCTCAACCGTCAGCAGAACGGATTGCGGAGTCCTCGAAGGAAAACCTTTTATTCTGCGATTCTTCACAGGCCTTTCCCGCCCAAAACTTCCGATCACGGGAACGGATTTCGCCGGCATTGTTGTAAGCGTGGGCTCAAAGGTGCAAACTTTCAAACAAGGAGACCGCGTGTTTGGCTTCAATGACGAAGGGCTGGCTTCGCATGCTGAGTATGCGCTGGTGCCGGCCGAAAAAGCCATCGCACTCATTCCGGATCACGTCTCATTTTCGGAGGCAGCAGCCAGTTGCGAAGGAGCGCACTATGCTTATAACTTTATTAAGGATCTTCAGCCTAGAGCGGGGCAGCATGCACTCGTCAACGGTGCAACCGGCGGAATAGGATCGGCAGCGATCCAGTTGCTGCATAACGCCGGTGTGCGGGTAACGGCGGTTTGTGCAGGCGAACACATGGCTAAGGTGATGGAGCGCGGCGCAAAAGCGGTAATTGATTATACACAAACAGACTTCACTAATGAACCTGGCCAGTATGATTTCGTCGTGGATGCAGTTGGTAAAAGCTCCTTTGCAAGAAGTAAAAAGGTGTTGAAGCCGGGCGGGATTTATATTTCGTCGGAACTCGGACCCAACGCAAGCAACATCTATCTCTCAATCTTCCGACCGCTGACAGGAAATAAAAAAGTGATTTTTCCGCTGCCCAATAAGCTTCGCGAAAGCATATTATTTATGCAGGGTCTGCTCCAGGCGAAGAAATTTTCTCCGCTTACTGACCGCACCTACCCGTTGTCCGAAATCCAAGAAGCGTTTCGCTATGTATTGACTGGAAAGAAAATCGGGAATGTGATTCTTGAAATTGGGAGCACATAAAAAGTCAAATGCATTGATTGCTAGTTTGCGCATCAATTCGCAAGGATAGATCTGTTTCATAAAATGGAAACAATCACTCCATTCTTAAGCCTTAGCCGGGTTTGCACTTTCAGGCAACATTGTGGCCCTTTGGCTCGGATTGTTTGTTGTCCCAGCTATTCTTATACCTACTTCTTCACGATATCAGATATGATAATATTTGACTTAAAGGTATTCTTGATCGCCAGCGATTCGGTTCTCTCATCCTTCCACCTGATAGTTGTACTTCCGCGCCTACTTCCTGACAAAGCTGGAACTCACCAGCAGCTTGCCGTTGCGAACCACCCTGAGCATATAAATCCCTGCCGGCAATTCATTAAGCGCCGATGGCTGCAAAACGTTATGGCCCTTCGTTAACAACTTGTTCTGCGATGAAATTTTTTTGCCCGTTTGATCAACAATCTCAACTGTCACCAATCCTTCTGACTCGACGTTGATTGAAAAAACTGTTTGTTTATCTACAGGGTTGGGATATATTTTTAGTGAAGCAGATTGGTTGCTACTTCGCGATACCCGCACCGGCCGGCTGTAATACGGTTTCAGTCCGGGCGATGTCAATCGAAGTCGATAGTAGCATTCATTGCCAACCGCGGAAGCATCGATATGGGATGCCTGTATTGGTGAACTTGCATTTACTGTCCTGGTTGCGATCGTTACATAGTCGCGACCGTTCACACTGCGCTGAAGTTCCTCGATCGCATCATTCTGCTCCAGCTGAAGCCGCCATGTTATAACATTCGATACCCCATCGTTCCGCGCATTAAGCGATTCGATCTTAACATCGAGTACACCACACGCGAGATACACCGCGGACATCGCACTGGAAAGCGCATAACTCCACGTATCCATAAAGCGCGAATCGCCGTATTGACTTGAATGTGTTTGAGTATAACTTCCATTGGCCACGCTCGCCCAACGGTGTGGATTTACAAGGCTGCTGATGCCACTGACCGGCGTACTTTTCAGGTAGCTGCCGACCGGCAGTTCCGTGTTATCGCCCAATGGTACATCGTTCCAATGAATGGTATAGTCCGGCACGGTACCGGGACCGTTCAGTCTTTCGAGTACCATTCCACCGAAGTTGTTTTCGATGTCAAGCAACGGAAAGTGGACCTCACCATTCTGAAGCAGAACCTGCGCCATGTAGCAACCGTTAGTCATAATATCGCCATTGCCGTCTAGTCCATCCCAATTGACGTTGGTGGTACCGGTTGAACTGGTATAGAAATCGAGATATCTGTCATTGTTATTTCCGTAAACATTGTCTGCACTGCAATCAACGATCACTGTTGCCTTTTGTACCGTGGGATACCCAACAGTGAAGACGCCGTCCATCGGGTTCACTGCTCCCTGACCGGTGAAAAAGAAAGTGGGCGGTGTATTATCGAAGATCGGATTCAGCCAGTGGTTGGCTTCCGAACCAAGTTGTGCCGTGGCCGGCATACCGGCATCGGGGACATTGAAAAACATTTTACTCGTATAGAATGCGTCGGTGTCCGGATCGTCCGGCTCATGCATTCTTCGGTCCGTCGGTGGAGTGGGCTGGAATCTTGTGGACTCGAACAACCGCTGGAAGCTGAGATCCATGATTCCTGAATTGTTGCTTATCCGGCTATGTCCGTATCCGGCAAATGCATCTTGGAGCCAGCGATAAAGTATACCGTCGCGGGTTCTCACCCACATCTCGGTTGTAGAAGTGACCCAGTTACCCGAAGCGGTAAGTCCGCCGGGATTGAGCGGCAGCCACTTTGCATAGACGCGGCCACTGACAAGTGCACCTGAGCGCATAATGGATACATCCCATGCAGCCATACATCTTCTTTGCTGTGTCGGCCAGTTTGCAGTGGTAAGACGCGGACCGGCACCGGTTCCGTTTACGTCATTCGGGTTTTGGGGTATGAACTCAACCGTCCAGATCCCGGTTTGATCAACTGCAACGTTGAATGGCGTATATCCTCCCACACCTCCGTTCAGCAAACCATATGGACCGGCTTTTTCCTGTGCGCGATCTGCGATGAATCCGGTTGTACCACTCGTAGCACCCGGCGCACTCAACACTACTATAGTAGTGCCATCCGGCTTGGTGTACTGAATGGATCCGCTAAGGCCTCCTGAGGTACTCAATGCACTCGAGGCAAGTAAAAGAGACTCGCCGATTTCAGCATAAACAAAAATTTTATTGGTCGCCGGAACCACATCCTGCGACGTTACCTGGAACGGTCCGACCAGCGAATACTCAAGATAGATCCGGTAGAATCTTGCGCCTTCATACTTATTCAGATCTATGCTTCCTTCCGCCATTACCTGATGTGCGAATGCAATGCAAATTGCAATCTGGCAACCGATTAAGGTGATCCCGCGTAAGATTCGCGAGGTGCAAAGTGAAAGTATTCTCATTTTTTTGAAAGAATTATTGTCTCAATGGATTTCGTCTTCTCGCCCACTTTCAACTCAACATGATAGTATCCTTCCTTCCATGAGCTTATGTCGATCGATTTATTGCGTATGATCGTCTGCGTTAGGAAAACCTTCCCTGAGTTGTCGTATACCCGCACTTGTACCGGCGTTGTGATATCTTCCGGCATTTGTATGTTCAGCGTCCCTTTGGAAGGGTTAGGAAAAACTTTGATCTTATTGGGCGAAAATGCATTGTCAGTCACAGCAATGATCCGCGAGTACTCAATTGAGCCGTCGATGTGCACGATCTTCAAACGGTATTGGTTGAATCCGCTGGAGGCATTATGAATCGTTGAATAATGTGTTCTGCCCTTCACGGCCTGAAGTGTTGCGACCGGCGCGAATTCCCGGCCATCGGCGGAGTGCTCAACAGCATATATAGCTGCTTCTGAATCGTCAGGAACCTCCCACGAAATCTGTGTTGCATTTCCTTCATTGCGCTTTGCTTCAAATTTGTCGAGTCGTATCGGAAGCAACGAAGCCGGTTCGCTGGTGATGTTGACGTTCGCTACCCAGGTGTTCACAACACCTCTGAAATAAAATCGAACGGCTTCAACATAGCGATGCCATGCATAGTAAGGCGGTAGAGTCGAGGCACTCGTTCCATGTGCAGTATTGATTCGATTCAATGCAACGGTCGCATCGCTGTTGCTTGGTATCTCCATGAAAAATGCAAGCACATCCGATGAAGCAGGCTGGTCGCTATTGCGGTGCCATACTTCGAGTCGTTCGGGCTTGATGATCCATGTGAAGTGCCTCCAGCGTGTGGCTGATGCCATCGTTACATATGAACAGATCGTTCCGCTGAATGGGTAATCGGTACCGCTTCCGGGAGATCCTCCTCCCGACTGAACCGAAAAACCCGGCAACCACCATGGTCCGGATGTATAGATCTCCCACTCGGGATCCGTTGAAAGTCCCGCTCCATACAACATCAATGAGTTTTTTCCACCGGTATTCTTATTGCGCAGCCTGATATTGTAAACGGGTTTGCCAAAAGGATGCGCAAGTGCTGTATTGTCTACCTGACCGAACGTAGCACCACCGTTGGGGTACTGATCAACAAGCGTGACAACGAGTCGTCCGTTTTCACCGCTTCCGTCGAGTGAGTTCCAGATGGCGTCAAATTCTATTTTAATAGTCGCCAGCGACCTGTCGATCCGCGATGGCAATTCATAGTCGAAACTCGTCAGGGTCTTCAAGCTTGTAGCCGTTGTGTAACCGGCATGTGATATTGCCGATGTGGTCATTGCGACACTGTTATAGGTAAGACCATTGTTGTCGGTCTTTGCAACAAGTTGCAGGCCGGTGGTTGGAGTTACGTTTCCGCCCCAGTTGGTAAGTAAGGTATTGTCGATGAATTTGCTGCGATCCGAAAAATTGTCGGAGACCAAAACGGTTTGTGAGTACAATCGAGGGCCACACACTATGGATATAATGAGAAACAAGTATTTCATGGATCGGAGATTCTGCCTACCAGAAACGAATTCGGGACGGTTATAGTATCGTGAGATTGCGTAGTAGTTCTACGAGAAATCGAGAATCGGTCCTTGTATGCTTAAAAAATAATATGCTTGGAACAATGCTAAGCGTCATCGCTTTTCCAACGGATGGCAAATGCAACAATCGTTTCCGGTTGCTTATGCTGGGTGTAATTCGTAATAACGGTTAGGTTTGATACATAAATCCATGTACGAACACGAAAATCAGACATCAGAAAAGTTGTGCATGAAATAGAATCGCTTGATTGCCGTTGTAAGTGTTTCCCTACGAATATTCTTTAGAATAAACCCTTATGCTCCCTAAACTTTGTTCCCTGCTGCTCGCAGCCTTCGGGCTTCTATCCGCGGCTCAATCGCAATGCGGACTGGATCCGACCAGTGGCACTACGACAATATCATCCGCATCGCAGATCATCAATTCATACTACCCTGGACAAGGAAACCCGGTGATTGGAAACATGTCGATCACTGTAGGTGCAATCGACGCACGGGGTAATGCAGCAGTATTGTCTGCAGGCGACTTGATATTGATCGTGCAAATGCAGGGTGCGGATATCAATTCAACAAACAGCGACGCGTATGGAGACGGCATTGCAGGAGGTACGGCAAGTGGATACCTCACATCGAACCTGGTGGCAGGCGATTACGAATACAACAGTGTTGCTTCGGTAGCGGGTTCAACAGTCAACCTCGCTTTCTCTCTTGCGAACAGTTACTTTACAAGACCATTCGGTGCCGGCGGAACGCAGTCGTTTCAGGTTATCCGGATTCCGCGGTATTACAACTTTACTGTTGACGCCGGCGCCTCGGTAACTGCACCCGCATGGAACGGTGTTACAGGAGGAATGGTGGTAGTGGACGCGGCGAACCTGATAACCATCAACGGGTCGATCAATGTTGCCGGTCGCGGCTTCCGCGGTGGAGGTGGATTGCAACTGACTGGCGCTTCAACCGGAAACACCAACGGCTCTACAACACTTGTCAATAGCGATTTTCGGTGGAACTCACCTGCCACTACAGCCGCAAATACAACGGGTGGTGCGAAAGGTGAGGGCATCGCAGGAACGCCGATATATATATTAAATGTAGGGAGCACTACAATTTCAACCAATGCTTCCGAAGGATACGTCGGTGGTTCGATGGGAAGGTCGGCGCCGGCAACCGCGGGAGGCGGCGCATCAGATGGAGCGCCTGTGGGGGGAGGTCAAAACCAGTACAATACTGGCGGAGGAGGTGGAGGCAACGGCGGAGTTGGCGGACGTGGCGGCAGCGGATGGCACGGCGGTTCGGGAAATGTAAATACGTATCCATTTGGCGGATTTGGCGGAGCGGAGTTTGCTCAACGTTCGGTAGCGCAATTTGTAATGGGCGCCGGCGGTGGCGCCGGTACAGCAAACAATAGTACAGCTGCCAATCAATACATGAGCAGCGGAGGTGCCGGAGGCGGCATCATACTTCTTCGCGCCGGATCATTTGCCGGAACGGGAACACTCAATGCAAATGGTGGCGACGCAGTGGGTGTAGCAACGGGTGGGTCAAATACGGACGCCGCGGGCGGCGGAGGCGCAGGTGGGACGATCATCGCCGTTACCCGAACCAATACAACAGTTGGTCTCAACGGAATTACTGCCACTGCAACCGGAGGCAAGGGCGGAAACATGGAAACATATTTTGATCATGGTCCGGGTGGCGGCGGCGGAGGAGGATATATCGTTACAAATGGAACTTTCAGTTCGACAAATGTGGCGGGAGGATTGAATGGTTTTACGCGAGTTGGAAGTGCAGGAGGGACGATAACGAACAGCTACGGGTCGACTGCGGGATCTAACGGTCAGGCACAGACGCTTGCGAGCGTACCGTTACTGAAAAACGCCAACAATGCGGCTTCGACTTGCGGAGTGCTGCCCGTGTCATTGCTGTCGTTTTCTGGATCACTAAATGGATTGAAGGCGGAATTGAGCTGGAGGATCGACGACTTGGTCAAGCCGATCCGATTTGAACTCGAACGCAGCAAAGAAGGCAGAAAATTTATTCCTGTAGCAACGATCGTTGCACAAAACGGAACTTCGATTTATTCTTATAGCGATTTGCCGGAAGCTACCTCGACGGTTTATTACCGGTTAAAACTTTTTGGTGAGGATGGAACTACCGGCTACAGTCCGGTGCTTCGTCTGACATCTGAAGACAGGAACACTACCCGACTGGTGATTATGCCGACAACTGTTTATAGTTACTTCGATATGCACCTGAATGCCGACACCAGACAAACGATAGGGATTCGCATACACGACGCATCTGGATCGCTCATACTTCGGACGAACAGGTTGTTGGAAAAAGGTCAAAATTCGATACGCATCTCGGAAATACAAACAGTGTTGCCCGGAGTATACTTTGTTCACGCATCCATCGACGGGAAGCATCTCGTTCAAAAGATAGTAGTGAGAAAATAACTATTGATTTCAGATTCCTGCGACTCCACAAATTCGGTTGTGGAGTCAGGCGAATTATTGGTTCTCCCCTCCTGCTGATTGTTCGTTACGAGCGTTGCGATTTTACGTGGCATGACATTTACAGCCTTGCAAGCAATTAAATCACTATTATGTTTTACCACGTACAAACGCTCATCAATCCTATAGTAGCAGACGAACCAGATCCATCGGCCGCAAATGCGCTGCAAGAGGGACTGGGCGGACAGTTTGGCGAGATGCGCACGATGATGCAATACCTTTTTCAGAGTTTCAATTTCCGTGGTAACGCTGCTCCGTACCGCGACCTGATACAAGGCGTGGGTGTAGAAGAAATCAGCCATGTCGAACTCATATCAAAAACCATTTCACAATTGCTCGACGGGTCACCCGCATACAAGGGCGACAAGTTCGATACACCCGGCAAAGGTGGAAAACCCGTGATGGACATGGCCAAGGAACAACAAAACCCGCATCACTTCATCGTTGGAGCACAGGCTGCGCTTCCGGTAGATGCTGCGGGCAACCCGTGGAGCGGTTCATGGGTTCATGACCATGGCAACTTGGTGCTTAATCTGATGGACAACCTTGTGTTGGAATCGACAGGTCGCTTGCAGAAGTGCCGAATCTATCAGATGTCGAGCAACAAGACATTGCGCGCCACGGTGGCTTTCCTGATTGTTCGCGACGAAGCGCACCAGGCGGCGTTTGCAAAGGCGCTCGAAACCCTAGGTGTTGACTGGAACAAGGCGTTGCCCATCCCAAAGTTTGACTCATCGAAGTTTCCGGAAGTAAAGAAACTGTTGGATGCAGGCATCCATCGCGAACAATACCATTTCAGGTTAGACAGTTCCGAAATGGAAAAGATTTTCACGGGCAGTGCACCGATGAATGATGGAACCGAACTGGTGACGTTGAAAGAACCGAGAGAAAGTTATCCGATACCAGCAATGCCCGAGCGGCCCGAAGAATTCGCGCCGGGACTTGATCGCGAGTTGCAGGATCTTGCAGATGCGCTGAGCACCTTCAAGGAAAAACTGCAAACAAGCAGTAAGGCTGCCGTGCCAGCGAAGAAGGCGTTGCGGAAGAAATAGATTCACGCAATTTTTTGTGGACGGGTGTTGCTGTTAAGAGTCGACTCTTATTGATTTGGCGCATTGACCGAATAATAATGCAAGACGCAGTGCTATAGAGAAGCTGTGCTTGTCCTCTGGAAACAATAATCCGCAATCTTAAACCACTTGAGATTGAGACTTAAGGTCTCGGGCATTCTATTATCTGGCTGGCAAAGGTTTGTACCGGAAACTATGGCTGAAAATCCAAAGATGCTTCAATGCCTATTTGCTTCACTTCGTAAAAGAACTTCCTTGCTACAGTTTCATCGCTGATCTCAAATCTCACTTCCCACCCATCCAACAAAGCATCAACATTTGCTTTGGCTTGCTTTAAAGGCAGCTTCAATATGTCCGTTTGCAGTTTTGAAGGAGAAACTTTTTCAAGTCCTTCTTGCCAACCTTTCATTATAACGATGGCCATAGTTGTTATTGACAAGATATAGACACTTCAACTTCACAGTTTGCAGTTCTACTCAAGCGGATAGAACGACCCGTCACTCCCAAATAAAGATATTAAATTGGCTGCCGCAAGATCGACTAGCGCGTTTTTGCAACGAACCAACAAAATCGAAATAAATAGACTTAAACAAATTTTTCACCATGGCTGAACGAAAGAATTTCAATACCGAAAAAGCTCCGAGGATGAGCGCCGTGTTTCCGCACTCAGTAATTGCAGGCGATTACATTTTCCTTTCCGGAACGCCCGGTATAACCCTCGAATCAGGTAAAATAGTAAGCGAGGACTTTGAGGAGCAAACAAGACAATGTTTCCTCAACATTCAAACAATTTTGGAGGAGGCGGGAAGCGAATTGTCGAAGGTGATTAAAACGACGATCTTTATGGTAGCCGGCAACGACTTCAGTGTGATAAATAAAGTGTATGCCGAATTCTTCCCGGAAAACGCACCCGCTCGAAGCGTCCCTCAGGTTCTGCCTTTTCCCGGTGGAATTCTTATCTCCGTTGAATGCATAGCATTAATATAGAGTAAATGGCATCAAAGAAAACCTGGATAGAAAAATTGGAACGTGACAAAGAGCCACAAATCAAACGTATAAATTTTGATTTCGCGGATATTCCAGCAAACAGCAATATGTTTATTGCTACGCCGCAAATAATCGACGATTACATAAAGAAAATCCCAAAAGGCAAGACGGTCACGTTTCAGGCAATGCGGAAAGACCTTGCTATTGAACATAAAGCAGACTACACCTGTCCAGTTACTACAGGAATATTTTTAAGAATAGTTGCAGAGGCAAATTTCGAGAAGCTTCAACAAAACAATTCACTCAAAGGAATCACTCCATTTTGGAGAGTTGTAGAACCTAACTCTGCACTTTCTAAAAAACTGTCGTGTGGACAAGAGTTTATCATGAAGCAGCGACATGCAGAAAAAATAATTGACTGAGTAAATGAAAGCCTCAAACGATGATTTCGTCCTTGTCAAGTGAGGCGCAGAGGAATATGGGCGCTGATAACCGGCGGCTGATTCTCGTTGATTCGAATAGATACCTATTGTAGATCCAATGCGAAAGTATTCTGTTCTAATTTGCTTAGTCGTCTCTGCGCTACTTCTAATAATTGCAACCTTGCTTTATCCAGGTGGGTCGATGCTAAATAAAAACTCTATTGGGTTTGACTGGTCAAGAAATTTTTTCAGCAATCTGTTTTTAGCAAAGGCGTTAAATGGTAGTGCAAACCCATCAAGGATCTGGGCACTGATCGGCATGGCCTTCCATTCGCTTGCTTATGGGATATTCTTTATTCATACAGCGAGAAAAGTTAACCAAAGACATGCAGCTTTTGTTTTAAAATCGATTGGCGTTGTCAATATGATTTTTACTTTTCTGATCACAACGCCGTTGCATGATATCATGGTTACAGTTTCAAGTACGCTGACCATGCTGGGCCTCTTTTACATCTCCGTATTTATCTTGAAGACAAGGCTACATTCGTTGAAGTTTTTTTCTATTGGAAGCCTGGTTGTGTTTTACCTGACATTGTACTTATATGGGGCAGGAGATTGGCGCATGCTGGCTGTGATGCAAAAGGTAACCTTCCTTTGTTTTATTTTATTGGTATTGGCGGTGGAGTATTTGACGCAGTTTGAAGACTTTCAACCAAACACCGCCAACTGATCAGCGAGCAGTACGTATTCCGTGAGGGAAAAGAAAAAATGCTATGCCAGCGGTATTTCGGTCTCGCATAGGCGGAAAATTTTCGCAGCATTTGGCACCTGGTTTTTGTCCAATCATCTATCTTGTGTACGCGGCACCATACCCCGTGTCGGCAACTCTACCCCCTCCATCCCAGTGAAAAATCGACCTATTTCTTAATCGATTTTTTAAACCATTGAACCGTTAGAAATGAAAAAGAGTTTTTCTATCGCCCTCGCGTTGCAAAAGGCCATTCGCGCGAGGCATTTGCTAGTGCTTCTTACCATCGCCTTTTTATTTACAGCTTGCTCGAAACGGGACATTATCAAGTGGATGGAAAAGCAGTCGCGGTGCGACCTTGCTGATCAGACCAGCGTCTTTCAAGGCGGCGAAGGTCCGATCGAAAAAAAATTGTTTACTAAGACGTATTATCCAAACGGTTTGGTCAAAACACTTAACGTTACGTTTTCGGAATATTTCGGCGATGCAGACACGCTGGAGTATCTTTTCGAGTATTCAAAGAACCAGGCAATCGCGCATGTAAAATCCACGACACGCGATGGTACCAAGACAAACTATGATGTAGCTGTCACTTTTGATCCGGGAACAGGATATGCGACCAAATTGGGGAATGAGATCGTCGTGTATGAGGGAAAGAAAATGAAATCGTACGGCCTTCATACGTTTAGTTATGATGCGAACGGCAATCTTAGTGAATTTCGTCAGCTTGGCGGTTCCGTAAAAGTCAAATATGAATATGACTTGACAAAACCGGGAGGTCAATATGAGTTTTATACTTCACTGGATATAGACGCGCTTGGTTCTACATTCTCGATGGCAGAAGTGATGGGTTGGATTCCAACAAGTGGTTCTGCTAATCGTCGCGTCAAAAAAACGTTGCTTGCAGGTGAGTATGTGCTGGGCGAAGAAACCTATTCCGATCACCAATACAAAAACGGAAAATTGGTGGAGTTCAAAACTGCCGGCGTCGTAATCAAGAATACATGGAAGTGCAAATAAGGAAAGCTGGGGTGTCGCACGAAATTTATAAACGGCCTTCGGGCCGTTTTGTTTTGGCTACTAACCCGTTCCCGTTCGATGATACAGCATCCTTACAATCAAACTGCTATTCCTTTTTTTCCAGTCGGCCTCTTGCCCATTGCAGGAACTCACCTACGTCAAGCATTGAAAAAGAATGAGGGTGTCGTTGCCCGTCTGGCCTGCGCCCCTTCCCTAAGCAAGACACGTATTCAGCCTGGTTGTTGCCCAGAAGGCGCAATTCATTAACAAAGGCTGTAGCATCGGCAGTATTTGTCCATTCGATTGCCGTATTCGTTTTCCGAAGGTACCAGTCTATATCGGGGTCGGAGTAAAGCCTTACCGGCACCGTGCGCAGGTATTGTGCATTCCCTCCGTTTCTTAAAGTCCTTGTATAGGAGGATCCAGTTTGATACGCTCCTCGATTTTCTTCAGGCGATCCTCCAAACGTTGCTTGCAGTAGATCAACAATCATCTCCGCTTCAGGCGCGGTTTTGAAAATTGTATCCGTCCCCGCTATACGTTGGTATTCGTTGTGCAACCGCTCCATATCCAACGGAGGGTCAACTGCAAATACCAGGTTCGGCCTGATCAGTTGCTGTTCATCCGGCTGAAATGCTTTTTCCGCATAATGGATGGATTGATGGCCCGCCCACGATAGCCCACCGATAATAAATCGTCCCTGGGGTATTTTATACTTCGTCACTATCTGCGGAATCAATGCAGATAACCGGCTCTGAAAAAGCAAGGCTGTATCCGGAACGTTTGCAGCATGCAGAAACGGAATTATCACCACATAACCGTCTTCACAGGCTCTGATCGGCAATTCTGTTTCCTGAAGTATTTGTTCCGGTGTATTGAATCCACACGGAATAAGCAATAATCCTTTCGGCTTTTCCGGTAACAAGGTCAAATAATAATGTCCTTCGTCATCAAACTTTTCAATAGACTGCTTTATTTCTTTCTGTTCCGTTGAAGTACAAGAAAACAATAAGATGATGATGTGCCATAAACAAATAAGATATCGAAGAACAGAAGAGCGAGAAAACATTGCCAAATACATAACACTTTTTGTGGGCAGCAATAAAGTTCAAGAACATTGCTTGACCGCCGTTACCATTCATCCTTTCTGCATCCGCCCAACCAATGTTGTTGTATGTCGCTTCCATTTCATCTCCTTGGCTAGCTACTGTGAAACACTGATGGGCTCATTTGGCAGACAGATCCCGACTAATGCAATAGATCACCCCGTTCGCATCGTCCGAGAAAAAGATTCGGCCGGATGCGGACATTGCCATCCCTGTTGGTCGTCCAAATCTCGAACGTTTCTCTACGCTTAAAAAGCCCGTGAGGAAGTCTTTTGATTCGACTGGTTTTCCTTCTTTGAAGATTACACGCTGGATCTTGTACCCATCAGGATCTTTTTTATTCCACGATCCGTGAAGTGTAACGAGTGCATCTTCGCGATAGGATTCAGGCAATCCCTGCATGTTTCCAAAAAACAAGAATGCAATGGGAGCGCTATGTGCCGGGAACGTCAACATCGCCGGCTGTGTCGTTTTCGCATAGGCTTCCTTGGTAGTTCCTATCGGATCTTCTCTCGTATTGTCGACTTGTTGTTTGCCATACACCAACGGCCATCCGTAATCGCCGCCATCGACGATCTTATTCAATTCTTCAGGAGGAATATCATCACCACGCCAGTCTGTGCCATGGTCCATTCCCCACAGCTCGCCGGTTGTAGGATGCCAATCGAAGCCGAGCGTATTGCGCAGGTTTTTTGCATACACGCGCCGGTTCTTTCCGTCTGCATCTGCCTGTATGATCGTCGCGTGTTCGGGATTGGTTTCTTTACAATCGTTGCAGTCGGATCCAACAGTGATATACAGTTTGCCATCGGGACCGAACGCGATGGTGCGGTTGTCGTGCTGTCCGCCGTCAGGGAGGTCGGTAATAAGTGAATCAAGCTTGCCTACGCTTCCATCATCGTTCAGTTTCCCACGTGCAAGTGTCTTGGTAGCACAGAGGTATAACCACCCGTCGTGAATTGTAATACCGTGTACTCCCTTGAAACCCGACACCACAGTTTTCATAGTTTGAAACTTCCCATCGGCATCCATATTTGACAAAAGCAATACGTCTCCGGCGTCGCGACGTGTAACGAACAACGAACTGTCGTTGAAAATCGCAAGCATGCGCGGCTTGCCGAGCGCGGTTGCTGCGACTGAAACTTTGAATCCGTCGGCTACTTTCAATCTTTTCATCAGCGACTCACTGAATTCTTCATTTTGAGGGAAATTGGTGTGCACCGTGGCAGTGGTTTGTTTCTTCTCCGGTTTGCCTTTTTGCGAGAATGCAGTTACAACTGTAAATGATGCCGCCAGTAGCAGGAAAGCGTATCTCATGTTGGATGTTGATTTATCGATTTGTAATTGAGAATATGGGGATGAGTCGCAATTACGATACCACGGAACGTGCAAGTTTAGGGGAAGGAAGATCGAGATCCTTAAACAAAGGAAGACTCGTCCGAATATTTATGCTAAGATCTTTTGAAAGTCAAAGCGCATTCATGGTATACGTTTCAGGGCTTTTTTCAGTAATGTTAGCAGCACTTTGTTTCTGACTTATCGGTTCGAAAAATAATGGCTGATCGGCAAATCAACCACGGGTGCACACCAGCTTGCAGTCGCCGTTCAACTCTAAATGTGGCGGTGAGCTTGCAAATGGAAACTGATCGCCAAGCCAGTAGTGTTATACGAAAGTAGTCCACCTTTGAATTGCCGTTTTCTCATTATTAAAGTCATCATCCTCTATAACTTTCATAAACATATTTTTACTTACCAACAACACAGCCAGTTCCATGTTATTTCGAAATCCCGTTACAACAGGCATGTTTGGCTGCATCGTGTTTGACTTACCGATTGACCACTTCAGATTGTTATAAGTCCTGTTGAAGCACTCCCCCATATAATAAGCAAATCTCAAAATCAGAACATTCGACATTTCATCAAACGAATACAAGCCCTTCTTGTAAGAGTCGGTTTGTCTTATCCAGAAAGGCAGGTTTTCGTCTTCTTTCTCGGGGAACGTTTTCAGTTGGCGTATTGTCCATGTGAAAAACGGAAGCAATGAGACTATCGTAAAGTCAATCCGCAGCCCATCTGCAAGTATTTGTGGGTGCATTGTGTTGAAACCTCGTCGCGCTTCATTGATAAAATTTTCCAAATAGGCTTTTGCTTCCTTTGATGACAATTTTTTAAAAAATTCAAAATCCATATGTGTTACTTGTGCACGGGAAACTCTTTTTCAAATAGCTTGATTGCATTCTTCCATATAAATGGCTCTATAAACACTGTGGTGTTGGTCTCGGTATTTGTTATTCTCAGCCTCCAAAATGAGCGCGCTTCAATTTTTGTGTAATAGTAAAACAGCTTTTCACAATCGATATCAGTCTTACAAATGTCAATTCGATTTGTGGGTATATAAAACCAACCAGATATTAATCTGCCATCTGGGAAAAAAGCAATCATTCTGCCACTGAAAAGCCACAATAAAAAGATCAATGTAAGCAACGAAGTGAATAACGCCCTGCGTTTTTTCTTGTAAGTGAGTAATGCGAGAAAAAATGAAACTGCCAAACTGATGCTTATCAAAAGGTGTGAGCTAACTATAGTCATTAAGCTGTCGCTGCCGGCCGCAAAAATAAAATTGCCGGTAGAGGCGAATAATCTAAAGGCCGTTAGAAAAAGCATCGCTATGGACAGTATGAGAAAGAATACTTTCATTATGCTTTATTCAAGGTACGTGACATGCTAACGATTGAAACCTTTCTGTATGCGTATCGGCATTTGGTTCGATGTTGGAAGGTATGGGAACATTGCTTTTGAAAATAAAGGATATTTGATCTGTATGAGCATCACGAGGCTAACGCTAATCGGCTTGGTTATTACCGTAGTTTGCTTGCTAACGATAGCCGCGGAGTTAGAAAACGGCGACGTAAATGCTATGAGTATGTATTGGCTTGTGTTTCTGGCGCCGAGCGTTACCCCCGTCATCGTGAATGGCTTTTGGCTTAAGTTTCTTACCAAACAGAGAAGAAGTCTGGTTAAAGTGATCGGTAGTATATTACCGATTGTTGTGCTTGTGCTGCTGACTGTAATGGACCACAACATGCGTTTTCCGGCTATGGTGTCAGGTATCTCAACTGCCATCGTGAACGTTATTTGGTTACTGAGTTGGCCTTCAACTTCACCGACTACTTCCAATGAGCCGCCAGAAGGCTGAAGGCATCTTTATCGAAAAACTTCACCGATTTGAACTTCGCATCATTGAGGCTTACAATACCACCCCATCCTTAATCACAATTTTTGCTGCCAGAAAATTGCGGTAATCGTCAAATGGGCTTTTCTCAAAAATCAAAAGGTTTGCTTTCTTGCCTTTTTCAATCGAGCCAACCTCTTTGTCGAGGCCGAGCGCTTCAGCTCCATTAATGGTGCTGATCTGAAGAATAGCAGATATCGGAAAGCCATGCTCAAACATCAACAACTGCTCGGATTGCATCATCTTACCGCCATTCGGTCCATCGGTACCAACTCTTAGCTTCACACCTCTGTCATGCAATTGTTTATTATAGCCCATAAAGATTTTAAAATTCTCTTTGCACCTTGCGAGCTGTGTTGCGGTTAACGTTGTATCAAGCGTGTTTGAAAAATAAGTCACACCAAATTGTTCTCCCATCAGATGAAAAGTTGTTGAGAATGTTGCTTTTTTCTGTGCAAGTCTCTCGATGAGAGTATTGATTTCCGAACGTTTGTTTTCGTGTATGTAGCGGAACATTTCCAAACGCGCAGCTGGAAAACTCACGTTGCTTTGTCCATAGTGAATTCGCATATGTGCGGTGAAAGGATCGTTGTCTTGTGACCATACCAACACACTATTATCAAGAGTTAACGTGTGTTCATAATGTCGTACGCCCAGCGACAATGTAGTGTCGATTGTCATGATATTCGCATCAACATGCGTATAAATCCTAATACCGAGACTATCAGCCGTCTTCAGGGCAGCTTCATATTCCGGTGGTCGTAGGCGCCAGTATAATTTTATATGTCGTATGCCTTGTCGATAATACTGAATAACCTTCTCTCGCGCGGCCGCAGGAGATTCTACTTCCACATGTGCAACGTAAGGTTTCCTGTCTTCATTGCTGATAATTGCTCCTCCGGTAGTAAGCAAATCCACGTGCCGGCAGTCAGGATTTTTTATCCAATGTAAAATTGGCGGAAGCCAGTTTTCAGGTTGCCCCATAATCATAGCGGTAGTTACTCCGTACGGCAGGTAATCATCGGAGAGCTGCTTTCTTAGGTATGGCAGTGAGTCTTTAGCAAGGTGTTCAGGTGCCGCATCGTAGTCCCCGAAAACATCGGTAGGATGAATATGCGTATCGATGAATCCGGGTGTTACGAGTTTTCCTTTCGCATCGATTGTTTGTTTCGCAGGAAAGTCTTTTTCAGTGAAGTCGATTGATGCAATGCGACCGGCTTTGACAAGAATGCTGCAGTTCGAGGAAATCTTTCCGCTCCTGCTGTCGAACAGTTTTGCGTTCCTGATTACGAGGTCATAGTTGTCCGACTGGCGGCATGAGTAATGAACCAACAAGAGAAGCAGCAGGGCGAACAATTTCATATCAGGTACCCAGTCAAAGTTTGTAATCATTTGCCACAAACCAAAAATCGGGTGTTTTCACCGGTTTATGGCATTGTGAAGCTTGTTACCTTCAATAACTTCTTCACCGCTCAATCCACGAACATGTTTCAGCCAATCCTTCCTGTCGCAAAAAAGCCTCTTTCTTATCTACTTGCCTTTTCAATCTGCCTTATTTCGTGCAACCGCGAAATGTATGAACAGCAGGTAAACATCCGATGGGGAGGACGAATTGTAGGGCTTACCAAAAGTCCCGCCAATGACAACAATATTATTGCGGCTGCACAATCCGGCGGTCTCTTTGCAACCACATCCGGTGGTAATACCTGGAAACACATCAAGTTACCAGTATTTCAAATGAACGATGTTGAATATTCGCCTTCCAATAGCAACCACATCATCGCCACCAGCAATAGGGATCTTAAAACAAAGAATGGCGGTGGAATATGGCAAAGTCGCAATGGCGGCAAAACCTGGACCCATAAACTTACCAGCGGCAGGTTTGACATCTTTTTCAATCCTGCTTTCACCGCGTATGGAATATCCTTCGAACGCGGGACCTCGAACATCTATGTGGGCACTGACGATGGAGTTGCGGTCAGCAGTGACAACGGTCTGAACTGGACATTCAGGGATATACCTACAACAGACAATTTTGTTTACTCTGTTCTTGCAAATGGAGGAAGAGTACTTGCAACTACAAGTGCCGGTATCTATAGATCCGTTGATGCGGGATTGAACTGGACAAGAGTATCCGTCGCCTCGTGCAGGAGTACACGTGCATTGGCATTGGTAGGGCAACGAGGCAATCATGTTCTCGCAGCTGAAGACAATTACAAGATTTTTTATTCATCCGACTTCGGTCAAAACTGGATTGAAATAAACTCGGCTGTCAACCTCAACCGTAAGCCTTTCTGGAACAGAGAACCTTTTATCCGCGCAACTTCCTTTAGAACCACATTTATTGGAGCCCCGATAACGGTAACACAAATATTTTACGGCGATGGAGTTAAGCTTCATCGAAAACTGATCCCTAACGGTGACGCATCAACGCTGGATTTTAACAACCGCTGGGAACAACTCACCGTTGCTCACGACGACCCGAGCGAAGTTTTGTTCTCGGGCAGCGGAGTTCCAATACTTCTCGCAACCGATGGAGGAATAGAATCAACGGCGGATCAGGGAACCAGCTGGACGATGTCGGGAAGTTCCGGAAACGGGCTCAATGCGCTTCAGGTGAATGAAGCAAATGCCCAGGAATACTTCGACCGCAACGAACGGCGCAGGTATGTTTACTTTGGTACACAAGACAATAATCTATGGGCATCCGCAGATGGCGGCATAAACTGGAATAATACAGGCAATGAAGGTCACAGCATTCAGACAAGAAGAAGGGCCACACTGCCGCAGGGCAACCTGGTAACCTGGGCTCAGGACGATTCAAATCAATATTACTGTTCCGAGCAGGGGTTTATCAATGCCCGGGACTGGAAACAACCTGGCAGGCATAGGGGTGATGCAGTGATCCTCCCTCCTTTTGATCTTTTGGATGCGAATCCTCAGGACCGATTCTTTCAAATGTCTGTAGACACACAGCGCATAAATATTGGAATCAATGGACTCACGCTTTCTCGCGCTATCTACCGGTTTCATCAGACAGCGAATGGCGGAGTCAACTGGAAGACGTTGGCAAGCACTTTCAAGACGCCATCAAACATGTACGCGAAGGCGGGGTTTAAAACCGAAACAGTACTGTACCAGCCATACATCATGGCCACTCCGGCTGCAGACGGATCAACACGAGTCGGACTGATGAGAATTTCAAAACTGGGAAACCCTTCCGGCAAGGCATTGGTGGAACAAGCCGACCTCAATGGATTTGGCAGTTTGGGGATCAACCCAACCGAGTTTTTGTATTATAATGTTTTCGCGGTTAATCCTTCTAATCCGGATCACGTGATCATCGCAGATGCGTTGAACAAGACAGTGAAAGTTTCACACGATGCAGGCCAGAATTGGTATGCAGAAAATGGTCTGACGAACATTATTACAGGGAATGGAGCATTCAAAATGAGTGATTGGGGTGGAGTTAGTCTGGTGACAAGCATAGCCTTCAACCCTGACGACACGAAGCAGGTTGCAATCGGAACGAGGGAGAATGGAATTTTCTTTACATGGAACGCAGGACAAACCTGGTATCAACTGAAGAATACTACGCATATCACGTACATCACCTCGATCACATTTTACTTCGATAAGACCCTCCTGGTATCGACGTATGGACGCGGACTTTGGAGAGTGACGCCCCAAAAATCGAACGTGTCTTCCTTCGATCCCAAGATTCCGTATGGAAAAGGATTTTGGGAATGGAGGGCGGTGAATGGAGCGATTGACACGGCAGGCAGTGGTGACGGGGATGGAAGCCGTGAAAGAATGATCGAGGTGGACACTACATTGCAATTGAATTTGAAAAAATTGTTTTCCGGCGAGAGAACGGTGATTGATGTTGCAGGGATGCAATTGAAGTTGCCCATACTATCTGACGAGGTCAGAAGGAAGATGCGATCAGATAAAATTGATGAGGTGCCGATAAGAGCATTCGCTATTAATGCTGACAACATGATCACATCGGCAATTTTGAGCCACCATCCTTACCGCGTTTATCGAAATGAGGAAATTGAAGTGAAAGACACGCATGAAGCGGTGATCGAGTTTTACTCGTTGGACGGAGAACCGATAACACGTGCGCGCATTGGCGACAGTGTGCAGGTGCAGGGATTGTTTTTCTCGCCGGGACGCGTTGATTTGGTTGTGAATGATTCGCTTTATAGGATGACTGCTGAAGTTGGGGCAGACAGCAGTTTTCGGTTGGGCCTGCGGTTACCTGCTGCGCAAGGCAGATTGAAGATCACTGCGAGGCAGATGTCAGAGAGAAAGGAGCTGACTGTAGTGAATGAAATCATTATTGTGCGAGGTGAAGAAGCAGAGGTGAGAAGGGATGAGAGGGAAGAGAAGAGGCCAGGGCGCGGACAAGAGGGTGAAAGAGTGAGGCGGGATCGGTAGGGTCTTCAAGTGATACGTGATGATGTTTCAGATATGTGACATGAGCATGGCATAGGTCAGCTCAGTCCTTATCGGTACAAACTCGACAAAGCCAAGCGATTCGTAAACCTGGATTTAAGTATTACATCAACTTCTTTTTCGCAATCTCAAATTGTTGTAAGAAATCATCGAGCTCCATTGAAAAATGAGGAACAGGGTACAGATTCAATTTCCATGTATCCGTTTCATGGCTAATTTCAGCCAGCAAATCATTCTTTAACCAGATTTCGGCAACGAGATTTTCTCGATCCGGAGAGCTTACTACGACTAATTTAAATTCGTTCATAACCAACTTCCATAGACCTGTTTTCATACCAGTCCAAAATATAATCTGCGACTTGTTCCCATCCTGCCTCGCCGCAGATGTAGTGACTTTTGTCTTCAAAGATTTTCAGATCAACCTTGCTGTTGCCATCCTTGTATTTGTGAGCGATGGTCGCGGTAAGACTTGCAGGGAAAATATTGTCGTTACCCCCTCCGATAAACAACAAGGGTTTGTGCGGCTTTTTGAAATCGATATTTGAAAATGAATTTAAAACCAACTCCCTGCTCACTTTATAACTTTCGGGCACAGCAATTTTTTCAAATGCCTTCTCTCTTTCAGACTCCGGGAGTGTATTAAAAAAGGAATAATCATACCACTTACGGCTTCCCATAAAGTAGGGTTTACCCGAGAAAAAGCCAAATGCCGGTAATACCGTTTTAAGTGTTTGAAAAGGCGGAAAAACATTTTTTGGCGGGGCTCCATCGATACTGACACCTGCTGAGCCCTTCCCCATTTCTATCAATTTCAGAACCGCCATTCCTGCCATAGAATGTCCGATCAGCAGCGGCTTTTCCGGTAGCGTGTCAATTAATTTGCTGATGTTGTTGACAACGTCAATAAATCCTGTCTTGGTTAGTTCTGCATGTACCTTATTGCGCAACTGAGCTGGAATCCCCTCGTGACCGGGGTTCGCAGGTGTGTACACCACATATCCCTTTTTCTCAAAATAACTTTTCCACTCTGCCCAGCTGGTGTCATTCACAAAATTTCCATGGATGAATACGACGGTTTTTGGGTTGCTCATGTTTGTTGATTTTTACGGTTGAGCTGATTTTTTTGGTTGGTCGTGGCTAAGTCGGTAAGCGAGAGTATTTCCAGGAATTGCATTTACCACCACTCGTTGGTACAACCACCGAACTCTTGAATTCCCAAAATCGTTACGTTGGCATTGGTCCTGTAGTAGCCGCAAAAGGAATATTCGCGACCCGTAAAGCGAGGTGCAAATTGACCAGGCCTCGCCCAGGGAGACCCATAGTTCACGTTTGCTGTCTCGGGATCAACGATAGGTTCCCCATACAAATCAACATTTGAAATTGCATTGATGCCCATCTTGTGAGACCAACATCCCGAACTGTCTTGTTTCAGCCAATGATAATCTTCATTGTTCACAATATCTATAAACAATGCAACATACCATCCCTGGCCGGGACCTAATTTGTCGGTACAATTCTTCACTTTGACAAGGCCATCACGAACGGCTGCGTTTCCGACAGCGTTGATCGGACCATAAGGTTGCATGATATTATCACAGATGATTAAGTCAAATAGTTGTCCGCTTCCAAGACCCGGCTGCGCGCGTGTACGCGTTTTTTGATTGTTCGCATAATCATAGCAGTTGTTGCATATGGTACCCGATACAAACGGATACTCGCCTTCCGACCCCCAAAGCGGATCGTACGGCTGCGCATCAGACGTCATATTCAGACCACACGGCTGACTTCGGGTGTGCGAATACATGGGTCTGAAAAACAGTCGTTGAACAACATGCGAAGCCTGTAAACCTTCAACCAATTCTCCCCTGATTTCTTTTTTGGGAATGATGCGCAGAAGAAACAAGGCGATCTCACCATCGTCATGGTACGAAAAAGGTTGAAGGGGAAATTCCACTAATCCGCCGCCACAAAGAAAATGCGATCGTCTCTCTTCGATCGTGGTGACCACACGAAATGAACCGAAGCCATCGGGGCAGGCATCGTATACGCGGGCCGAATGCCTTCGTTGGAGGCGTTTCAGTCGCTCGGCGAGTTCCTTTTCTTCCTCTTCCGATAATGAATACTGCGGATTGTTCCTCCCGGAATAAATGCTGAGTGAAATTTTTGTGGACATGGTATTGTGTGTTTGATGATACAGCAGCCTTCACCGGGTTGCCAATGCACTCAGTGGAGTTTCGAACAATAGCTAACGTAGAAGTAACAGGATTGAATGATGATTGTCAGAAATCCTCACGCTGTAAGAAAATCATCGTTTTCCGGGGAGTACGGTAAATGTAGTGTATTGAAAGCAGGTTCAAATATGAAATTCCCACTACTGTGTTTTTGATCAGCCATCCCATCGTGTATCTAAGTACACGGCATCCCCCGTTTACAGCATTTGCAACAACTGAATGTTATTGCCACAAGTATCATCGAGAATAGCAATCTTCACCTGTCCAATTTCTTTTTGTTCCATCGAAAATTTTACACCTAAACCGACCAATCGTTGATACTCCTTGTCAAGGTCAGCTACCATAAACGAAGTGTAAGGAATTCCCGCGTCCTTTAATGCCTTTTGATAGATCCTTGCCGGCTCAAATGCCATTGGCTCAAGCAGCAACTCAACACCATTTTGCTCATATGGAGAAACAACAGTAAGCCACTTGTGCTCGCCCATTGGAACTTCCGTCTTTTTTATGAAGCCGAGTTTTTCGGTGTAAAACTTCAACGCTTTCTCCTGGTTATCAACCGGAACACTTGTTACATGAATTCGTAGCATACGCTAATTTTTGCGCAAAAGTCCAAACTGACTATCAGGACTTCTTATTCCGGATTGCTTTTGTTTAGTATCTGATACTCTTTCGGAGAAACGCCTGTTGCCTTTTTGAAAACATTGCAGAAGGTGGGTAAGCTATCATAACCGACATCAAAGCACACTTCCGAAATGCCTCGGCCTTGTTTCAAAAGTTCCTTCCCTCTATTAATCCTTAAGTCTCTTAAATACTGTCTTGGCGAAAGACCGTACACTCTCTTAAAAATTCGGACAAAGTGAAATCGCGACATGAAGGCTATGGAAGCGATTCTTTCCAACTCGATCTTCTCTGAAAAATGTTGGTCCATGAATGACTTCGATTGTCTTACCTGGATATAGTAGTATTCCGGCAGATAATGCTCTTTCAGGAGTTGATCTAGCTGAATCTCAAAATATGTTTTGTCAACTGGTGTCATTCGAAATCAAAGGTGTTTGCTGAGATCGCTTAAAGAATTACCAGCCAAACTAATCGTGAATCCATAACGAAATTATTGTTTTGTTTTCTGGATGCCCTTTTCGATTCCCTCCTTTATCATTTTCCCATAACCATTGTCGGGCAAAAAATTTGCAAATGAGAACGCTGTTTCATAATTCGATCTTGCTTTCTCTAAAGCATTTAAGTCCTCGTAGCATTTAGCAATGTTCAAATACATGGATGGAAAAGATGCGAAAGTTTTCACCCTTGGTCGGAGCCCATGAATCCTTTTATGACCAACTGCATATACTCATCTGTCGAAGTCACCGTCTACATTGACCTTTATGAGAAAATCGCTTGTGTGAACCTTGAAAGTTTTTCTTGTCATCCCCTGCAACTTCATTGACTTCCATTCGTCTTCCGGGTAAATGAACGAAGATTGCGTTTTCGACGTTGTCACTTTTACCGGCATATTGAAGTCCCGTACATCGGTCTTCCAACGGTAGTCAATTTCCAGTTCGTCCCCAACCTGTTTGAAGCGCATTTGAAGTTCCGGCAGGGCCGGGTGTCGTAGATACTGCTCAAAAAAAGCAGTGAAATCTTTTCGCAAACTCTTATTAACATACCGCACGATATCGCCGGTGGTTACTGTTTGATGCCTGAAGTTACGCTGCAATCCGCGCAAGAGGCCGAACCACGTTGAATCATTGTCGATGACGTTTCGAAGGGTATGCAACATAAGGCAGCCTTTCGAATAGACATCGCCCAGGCGAAAATCGTTGACACCATAAGCCCCGATGATCGGTTCCTTATTCGCCGGAATCTCGGTTTGAAGTAATTTTTGTGAGGCCTTTTGTCCCTCAAAAAATTCTGTCAACATGACTTCAGCATACGTTGCAAATGCTTCATGTATCCAAAGATCGGCGATGTCCTGCGCAGTAATGTTGTTGCCCCACCATTCATGTGCTGCTTCGTGCCACATGGTTAGCTTCAATTCACCAAAAGGAATCTTCTTTGACCCGAAAGGTTGGTTGATGGAACCAATGCTCACCGCACCCTGGTGCTCCATCGGGTAAATTGATTCCATCAACGTAAAGCCGTCTTTTTTGAAGGGATATTCGCCAAACATTTTTTCCAAATAGGAAAGCATTTCTTTTGTTCTTGAAAAAATTTTGTTTGCCGGCTCGCGGTTGTAAGCCAGGCAATAAAAGTTCAGCTGCATTGAATCCGTTTTACTTACATATCGATCGGAAAAATGAACATACTTGCCGATGTTAACCGCGACATTATAATTGTTGATGGGGTAACCAACGGTCCAATTGAATCGCCGGCGGTTGCCGCTTAACAAAGTCGTATCCGACAGCTTTCCGTTCGAAACAACAACCAGATCGCCTGGGATGGTGACACTAATCTTCATGCTGTCGGGTTCATCGGAAAGATGGTCTTTGCAGGGCCACCATAGGCTGGCGCCTGAGCCCTGGCAAACCGACTGTATCCAAAAATCGCCATCACGGTCCTGCAGCCAGAAGAAGCCACCTTTCAATTCTGCAACACTTGGTTGAATTGGCTTCCCCTCAAAGTAAACTGTAACAGATTCTTCGACCCCTGCGTCGATTGTTTCAGGAAATCGAATAAACACTGCATTGTACTCCCGTGTAAAATCAACCTCACGTCCACGCCATATTATCTTCGCGATCTTGATGTTTTCATACAGATCGATTTGCATACTATCAAAAGAGTTGATTGCGCGAAAGCGGATGTTGTTTTGACCTTTGATGTACTTTTTTTCTGGGAAGACTTCGACATCAAGGTTGTAAAACCGGACGTCGTAACATGATCTTAATGCAGTAAGCATCCCTCTTAAACTATCAGCCCGTTTAAAGCCCTCCGGGCGGAGAAAGCCGCCACCGAATGAAGCATCGTACTCCTTTACACGAACAAACTCAAGCATGCCGCCCTCCTGGGTGATAAGTTTCGTGTATTGCCCTTTCTTGTCTTTTTTAAATTCATACCAAATGGAATAGTTCTTTGCAATCACCCGCAACTTTCCGGCGGAATCTGTTAGCGGCAATTCCGGACCTGCGTTTACGGTGCTCGTTAATTTGCCCGCAGCTGCGCGTATGTAAATGTTCTTGTAAGGATTCCCTTGCAAACGGTAATGTCCGGAGACTGTGGTTTGATCCTCTCCCGGAACTTTTATCCATTCCACTGCCCTGCCCATTTTCTGAATCCATGAAAATCCAACCACTTGGTCGTGGGCTCCGAGGTTAAATTGTACAACAGCTGGAATTTGATTAAAGCCGAAAATGTTTGGTTGTCTTGGCAGCATCTTCGCTTCGCCCTCGCCGGGAATCTCCAGCAGCAGATCGTGCGCTGTGTTTTTGATGATGAATTCGACAGAAGGATCAATGGTCGTTTGGTAAAGGCCTGTTAGCCTCTTCAGGCTGTCAGCCTGTGAAACGAGTTGCCACGGGTATGCAAACAACAAAGCACAAATCAATTGAAAAGTCCGTTGCATTTTTTAGGTAGGAAGCTACCTGGCGTGCGCGCCGATACCTATTCAAATCCGGATTTGACTATTTGTTCCGCTGCTTTTCGCAAGAAATTGGCTTGGAGTGAGGCCGGTGATGGACTTGAATGCGCGTTGGAAGGTCGGTAGTGAATTGAAGCCGGCGTCGTAAGCAAGGGAGGCTATCGTTACATTTCGGGCATCACCTGCCAACAGCCATTGGCGAATCAACTCAACCCGGTATTCATTGACAAATTCATTGAAGCTTTTGTTCAGATGTTGGTTCAAGACAGCTGAGATACTTTTGGCGGGAATTCCGCTCAGGTCGGCGAGTTTGGTAACGGTTAGTTCCGGATCCAGGAATAACTTATCATTTTGCATGGCATGTCGTAGCCTGCTCATCGTATCAGCTACAATCTTTGGATCGGCCAAAGCTTTTTTTATTTTATTCGTTTCGGTCTGTGCCGCGATATACCCACGTATTGCGAGCCAGTAAACGAGAATTGCAAGAGGAACATACACCGGGTACCAATCGAACGTGTCGAGCATGAAACCGGTATATTTTGGTATCACATAAGGAATAAGATAGATAAGCCAAATGATTTGGAACAACATGAACACCGTTACAATCTCCCGCAACCATTTAAAACTGGCCTCAGGTTGGGTGGAAAGGAGTTTTGAGGACAGATAGAGATATAGACTAATAGAGATCCATCGCGGAATGTCCGAATACACGTTGTATTGATCAATGAAGACTCCCCAGGGACTGGCATCCCGCTCAAATATTTCAAGTATCACCCCCAAGAAGAAAATGATCGCCGTTAATTGTGGCACCGCATCTAGTACCACTGCATAAAAATGTCGCTTCTCTCTTCGACCAACTGAAAACTCCGGCAGCAGACTCGCACGAACAAAGAAATAAATCAACGGCCCAATCGGCATCACTATGATAAAAGGGATCACTGTGTCGATCCATCTCATTACCGGATTGTCGAACCAGCCGTTACCGGCACCATACAGTTTGATGCTTGCCAGCGAGATGAGGAAGATCAGCCAGGCAAGCAACTTCTTTTGTAAAGACCTTTTAACTCCGAAGAAAAGCAGAAGGGAAAATATGAATCCCTGCAGGGCACCAAGAAGGATTATTGTATCGAGTATGGTTCTCACTTAACTGAAGTTAGCATTCTATCTTTCAAGTGCTGCGGCAAGTGCATAACAGATTGAAACATGATTGTTCGCAATAACACCCGCAGGAAGTCGCCTTCTCACCCGTCACCGGTGGTGGTACTACACTAGTTTTGGTATAAGCAATATAAGCAGAGCAATTGGGCAACGCAACCATTCAATTACTACAACATCATGCGAAAACTTATTTTATTCATGACAATTTCTCTTGACGGATGCATTGGAGGAGAAGAAGACGACACGTCCACAAACACTTCAGAGAATGTTCCCAACGATGACCATCAATATGCAAATGATTTTTTTGCGGCTGCCGATACCGTTGTTTTTGGTCGCACCACCTTTGAGGGATTTACTGAATATTGGGACAACGTCGACCTGAACGATACATCGATACCCGCTGTGGAAAAGGAGTTTGCCAAAATTTTTAAGGGCCTTCACCGTGTGGTATTTTCCCGGACATTGACGCATGGTGATCGCAATACAACAATCATTAACGATGATATCGGCAATCGGATCCAGCAAATAAAGCAGCAACCGGGCAGAGATATGGTGTTGGTTTGCGGGCCGGAGCTTCTTTCAAGCCTGGTTGAATGTAACGTGATAGACGAGTTGCAACTCATTGTGCAGCCCAAGGCAGTGGGAAAAGGAAAATCTCTGTTTGCCCAGCTTCGAAAGCCGCTTCGTTTAAACAGGTTACTTACCCGCGAATTCCAAGCTGGAGGCGTGTTGCATCACTACAGCGTGATTTCCCCAATATGAAAATCGAAACCTTATTTCCACCGATGACCGTTATTACACCTCCAAAGAACAGTGAGGTGAAATCCTACGTCAATCACCCTCTCACGTGTGTGAACGATCATGTGATCAGGATGAGTATCATGACGGAACCGTTTTACTGGCATTTGCACCCTAACTCTGATGAAACCTTCCTGGTGTTGGAAGGATCGATGTATATCGATATGGATGATCGGACCGTAGAGTTGCAGACGGGCCAGTTGTTTACGGTGCCCAAAAATGTTCCGCACAGAACCCGGCCAAAAGGAGACCGTTCCGTCAACCTGACGTTCGAACTACAGCAAATGGAAACCATCCCGTTGGAGCGTCAGGGAACCAATATGTAGATGCAAACACGGCACCCAGACGGCGGCGGCACCAAAATTGAAGCAACTTGATCACTGCCTGTAAAACCGGTAGGTAAAAAAATAGAATACAATGCTAGAAAATCTCATCAACCTCGTGCGCGGGCAGTCCAACGAAGCAATCGTTAACAACCCTGCGATTCCGAATGAACGCAACGAAGAGGCTATCCGCGAAACCGGAAGTTCCATCATCGATTCATTGAAGAAAGCACTCTCCGGCGGCGGGCTGCAAAGCGTAATCGGCATGTTTGCCAACGGAAAGGCGACGCCGGAAAATCCAGTGGTGAGAGACGCATCCTCAAGTGTAATTGACAAACTGAAACAGAGGTTTGGGCTCAGCGAAGAAAGTGCAAGTAGAATTGCTGGAAATGTGGTTCCGAACGTGATGAACCAACTGGCGCAAAAAACAGCCGATCCGTCCGAAAAGGGATTCGACATCCAGGACATTTTCAACCAGCTGTCCGGAGGAAAGACGAGCGGGATGAACTTTGGCTCTTTGGTCAACCGATTTCGCGGGGGCCTCGACCGCGACGGCGATGGAGACACCGACCTGCAGGACCTTAAGGCCTTGTTTTCCGGGACAGCACGTTGAAAATTGAGGTCACATGCCTTTTTCGTGGTAAGACCCGTTAACAACAAGTCCTCGTCCTTCCCACAAACATTTGACGCCACCTTTTTGGAAGATGACAGAAAGCGGTTCACCGCACCAAAAAAGCCGTGCGTTTAACCGCTTCATAAAATGCCTGAATGAAGTGCTATAGGGAAAAGCCAACGAAGCACAATCTCGACATCGCGTAGTGAAATTTGGAGAAGGCGTTTGCGACGCGATTCCTGTTCAACCGAGATATATACTCCCGAATTAAGTTGTGCTGCCCAACAAAAGGAGCTGATCATATTCTGACGGAATACTCACGCCGAAAGGGTAGAGTCGCTAAAAACTAATTGACCATCAATTCACTTTGTAAGTACCCCTTTTGGAACTAAGCTTGAAGTCCCGCCAGACAATGCACCTGCAGCGGCCGAAACTAATTGCTACTCCATAAACATTACTTAGAGATTGACTTAAAGATTTTACCTCCGCAAGATTTAGTGCTATCTGCGTGCAATATTCAAGAGCAGCACCGATTGTTGCACTAATGCACCAAGGACATTATGTCAGGATCATTATATCGAATTGGATTATTACCCCAAACTAATAGAGAGTGAAACTCTCCACGCCCCCTTCGTAAAGTACAAAGACTCGAGCTTAGGCTTTGAGTTATTCAGGTAGTTCTATTATCTTTTCTTTCCGTTTATACTTCAAATACCAAGTTGTCATTTGTTGCATATTCTTCATAAAAGCGTTGTAACAAAAATCTGGCACATACAAATACTCAAACCTTAGTTGTTTACCCATTTCATTACCAGGAACAATTATAACCTCAAATTGTAAAGACTGATAGGGGAATATGCACTCCCCTCTATACGGCGTAGACTCAAGTTGAAATGTTGTATCCCTGAAAGAGTAGCTTAGGCTGTAAAATCGTGGAGAGTTTCTCTGAAAGTGCAGAGGCAACCCATGTGGCATAGTGCTCTTCAAATTCATAAACATCGAATGAAGTATACAAGCAACGCTATCACTTAAATTTTTAATTGTGATATTGTAAACACAACAACTATCACCTTTTGGCTGTGCTTTTAGCAATGTTACCTGTAATTTGTCCGTACTTTGGCTAATGGTTGTCAGCCTCCCCAATACGAACACTGAAAATAAAAGTATTCGCATAGTAATTTTCTTTTTCATTCTTCTTTCTCTTTTGGTTTAGGATGCTGTCCATCGTACCCTCTTAATTCCATTCCATGCAAACTCCTTAGCTTATTTTCGTAGTCGATCGTACGTCCTCTTTGATCAGGATCTTTCAACACATATCGAAGATTTCCGTGACCACCAACTTCATGAAAGACTGTTAACCATGATGGTGTAGCAGACAACATTTTGCCTTCAGTATTTACTTTTCCAGGATCAGCGTTAACGCCACTGTTAGGCAATACAATATTTATTTGTACATTTTTGTCGTCGATCTCGGTTGTCATACCTGTCCACTTCATATCCTTAAAGGTCGGTTGATATATCTTCTCCCCATTATCACCAATAGTATGTAGCTTAGGGTCATTAGTCACTTTATCATTCTCACTGACCTTGGTTAAAGTAAAAGTGACATCACTTTTAATTGCGCCAACAATACCGTTTGCTATTTCTTGTTGTTCTTTAGAAAGTTTATCAATCTTTGATTGACTATATCGCAAACGGCCTCCCTTAAAAGAAAATGGATTAGCTTTTCCACTTGTCTTCAATCCAGTCGCAAGCCAATCTAATATTTGTTGATTTGTAAATCCTTGTTGTTTAACAGTATCTCCTAATGGATCATTATAAGTGATTGGATTATTTTTCATCCCCGCATACGCACTTTCCCATAGTGTGGGTTTAGGATCGATCACATGCCATCTTCCTATTTGTGGATCATACATTCTAAAAGTTGTAGCATACCATTCCAGCCCTGATCCATCGCTGAACTCCTTATTTTGTAATTCCGAATTTTTGTTAAACCTGTTTTTGTTTTCCTGCGTCCCCAACGCCTTCGAACTAATCCCCGCCATCGTCAAACCAAAAGGATAATAATGCGTCTCTTCAAGCAACGGCCCTCTCTCATGCGACAGTAAGAAGTTGTCAAAGTACACCATCTCATCACTCTCATTGCTTACATAAACATAAACATATCCGCTCTTCTTTGCAAGCACTGCATTGCCGGCCATTCGACTGATCGTTGCCTTTGTATTGACATTGTAAGCTACTGGTACCACAACACTTGACGTTCCGTCGTACTTAAACTGTTCGTCGAAGAACACTATATTTAAATATGCCTTGGGGGCATTGTTTCCTCCACTTGTGTTGTTCGGTGTATTCAATAGTGTTCCCAATGCAGGCGTATTTTGAAGTGCTGTGTTGATGGTGGATGCGCCGTCCTTGAGGAGCGCGGTCACCTGGCCACTTGCAGATAACGCGGTTGCAAAATTGGTGACGAGACTTGCAAGACCGTTGGCTCCTGTATTGTTGGAGTTTACCTGGCTATAGTAGTAATCGACGCTTGTATGAATTTTGTCTCCTGCCATCACCTTTAACAATTTTGCGGCTCCGATGGCTCCTGTGCTTTTTCTGACAAGCAATTCATTACCACCGGCTCGCCCGACCCGCACCGATGTCACATTGATACTTGATCCCGTTCTATTTTCCCAAAACGCATTCTGATCGTTTACTTGCTGGGAGCCTGCTGTTCCTTCAAAACTGAGGGCGGGGTAGGCATCGGTCTTCGCTTCTTCGGTGATGACTGACCTAACATTTCCAAGATGGTCTTTCAAGAAGTAATCAAAGAAAAACGCGGTCGCCTCAGGTGCTGTTTGCGCAAAGTCTGCTCTTGCGCGTCCTTCGTCATGGGTAAAAAATTGTAAAGTATCATCCTTATAGACAAAGTTTTGAATATATAGCCAAGTTGTTGTGTCAGCCGGAACAACAGTATTGTCGATGACGGTCTTTTTAAGCTTGTTACCGAGGTTGTCGTAAGTGTAACTGATTTTTCCTTTCCCCGTGATCACTACCTCAAAAGGCGTATTGAGGTGAGTATATTGGATAGATGTGATGCTTTTATTTTTATCCGCAGTCATGTTTCCGTCGGCGTCGTAGGTGTAGTCGGCCAAATTGATATTTTGATTATCAAGATTGTTTTGAGCCGGCTCTTTGAAATCGCCAAGCTTTGTATTGACATCATTGGATAAATCACGGACCCATCTCAATTTGTTGGAATTAATTTCCATGGCATACATCAACGAATCGATCGTTACTGTCCCATTTGCCTTCCAGCCTTTGTGTACCATTTGTTTGATGTTTCCGTTGGCGTCGTATGCTGTAGTAGGATCAATACCGTTACCCATCCGGATGCTGAAGTCGAACCCTGCCTGCTTATTCATCGAACCATTTGTCAACTGATTATAATCAGCACTCAATAGTCGATTCGCCGGGTCATACCGATAGTCAAATGAACGAACTTCGCCATCTGATTTCCCACGAAACATTGTTCCGGAGATGTTGCCGTTGTACTGGGGTTGACCCCAATTTGTTACTGGTAAAATTGTTTCAGGTCGATCGTACCCCATATCATACCCGAAAAAATTAACGGTGCTATTGGCGAGATAACTCCGGTTCATTCCAAGCAACCATCCCCTGACGTTGTAGTCAAACGTTTGTGTTTCGAGTGTTCCTCCAATAGTTTTTGTTTTCAGTTGTCCAATTTCATCGTACGTGTGCGCGGCAACGATTCGTTCTGCCCCTGCAGAAAGTGCTTTTTTAACCTGTGAAAGCCGCCCCATGTGATCGTATTCTAACCTCGTACTAATTCGGACGAGCCTGCTGGGAAAGGGCGAATATTTGTCGTGCCGAATATGTGTACGAATCAGCTTCCCGGAAAAATCATATTGATTCGTCGTCACATCTTTGCCGCCGGATATGTTGTTCCCTGTCGTCTGGATGATTCGCTTCTTTTCATCAAAAAAGTGTTGCGTGAATAGAAACGTTCCGGCAGTTCCGAGAATACGGACCTTTGCTCCGGTTTGTATACCCAGCAGATTAACCGTGTCGGGCGTCATTGGCTGGGCATAATACGGCGACACATTGTATGTCGTAATGAAATTTGCACCGTACACGTTGCCTGTACTAAATGAAGTTGCTGTGCCGCCCTGGCCATTCACCCATGCATAATTGTCGAAATAGTTTTCCTGCATAAGAGAGGCATCAGTAACTACCGGATAATTCATCGACGAATCACAACTGACCTGGTTGGCCGCCTGTGACCGTGAGCTGGCGATCAATCCGACTTTTAGGTTCCTGTTCAGTTCATCGTATTTCATCGCAAGCCAGAAACCCTGCTGCGCGAGTTTCGCAGTACGCGACATTGCAATCCGGTCACGCTTATCGTAGACTATTTCAACCAGTCCTGCTGCGGGCACACTTTTGTCAACCATTCGACCCTGAGTGTCATAATCATAAAAGAAACATTGTTCTTTGGCAAGCACAGAACTTGTCAAATCATTGTTGTCGAAGATCCAAGACAGCGATTCCAACGTTTGAACACCCGCAGGCTGTATCACCCAACGCAGCTGTCCTAAGTCGTTGTAGACGTAATACGTGCAAAGCCACCCGGCATGCGAAGGGATGGTTGCTGCACCGTCGTGCTTGATCTCCACTTTTTTCAATAGCACTTGTCCGCTTTTATCCTTGTACTCAACCACTTTTTTTCCGTGTTCATCAACGGTGATCGTTCGATACAGGACACCGGCGTTATAAAACCCGGATGACGTAGGAACAGAAGTGCCCGTAACCGAACAATCCCATCGTCGAACTTCATTCGCCTGGTTGAACTCATACAATTGGCCAACGCCACGGTTGCTTCCTACCCAACTGTTCCCAGCAGGCAGACTTTTAACTGGTCGATTTAACGGTGACGGTTCGAAAAGCGTTTGGGAGTAGAAATAAGTTTGCCCCTGCCCCGCCTGAATTATCTTATAACAACTATCCTGCTGTTGAATCGGATTGAATTTGAAGGAGCCGTCGTCCGTGAAATCGTTCGCGGTAATTTGCCTGCTGCCAAACGGCAAGTATTGTAGCGCCTCACGACCCAACGCATCGTACTCAACCATCGATACGAAATCTTTTTGTTGCGGTGTAGCTTTTCTTACAACCGTTTGCAACAACCGCGACAAACCATCGAAATACTTCGTGGTCTGTTCAACTTCCGCAGGATTGATATTTGTCACTACCTGCGTTGAATCGGTTAACGGGCGTTTTGGGATCCAGGTTCTCAGGTAGTTGACTTTTTTTATTCCCTTGTATCCGTAAAAGGAGGATTGTTGCGAGAATGCCGTGAATGAGATGCCGAAAACAAAAATCAGCGTCGATGTAAGTTGCCAGCCAAAAAAAACTTTTCTCATGGAATTCGGTTCGGGGTTAAACGCATCGTAGTTGTACTGCTCTTCTAGTCCTTCTCCTCTTTGTGTTTTTTTATTTTTAGATAGCGGATCTGATCATCCTTGAACTTCTTCAATTTCTCTGCTGGCAAAATCTCGCTATAATATTCTGTTCGCAAATCCTCGATCCGTTGCAGATGAAACCGGATTGAATCTCTGTTAGTATAGTTTTGCCAGACATCCATTTTTGCTTTAAGCAACCGGATATTCGCTGTGTGAATTCGACGTACGTCCCATTCTGCGAGTTGAAGGCTATCGCCGAGTGACTGTGCCATTTCAAGCGCCTGATCAATGCCAGCCTGGTCGTTCACTGGTGAATTTGTTTGGGCATTGCCGGTTGAGGCAAGTACGACCACGAAGAGAACTGCTAAAAGGATTTTCATTGTTTGAAGTTTTAATCTGCAACGCATCCACTTCCTGTCATAGGCTCTATATAAAATTGTGATCGTGCGCCGTCCGGCCATTCATAATGATACACGCAACTCCACCGGCCATTGGTCTTGTCGTACGTCGCCGGGTCCAGCATTTTCATTCCCGTCACACACACACCGTTGATCACGCGTTTGTCAGCGGCGGTACAATTTGATACGACAGGACACGCACCTGTCACTCCAAGTGAAACCCACCGCTTATCAAGAAATGTCGGACTGCAATAGTTTCGGTCCTCTTCTTCTTTCTCCTCAACCCCAGTGTTGTTGTTATTGGCTGTTTTTAAGCATCGCTTCACATTGGATGCCACCCAATTGGCGGTAGTAACCACGCATGCAGGTCCGGGCGCCTGGTATTTGTAAGAAAATTCTTTGAGTATATTCTGATCTAGATCCTTTATTCGAAGCAGACGATTGAAGCCGTCATATGAATAGTATTTGATGTCGTTGTTTTTGTCACATTCAGTTTCAAGGCCGATAAACGGTTTGTATGTGTATGTTGTCATCCATGCATTCGTCGGATGTAATCTTACTTCATCAATGTTAGAACCAGCAACTGTCACAGATGTGACAGTATTCAGCCTCCACCTAAACAGTTTCCAGCTTCCCTTTGTAACGATTGCCGTTGTCGACCCTCCGTTTACAGTCGGTGCTGCAGATGTCGACCACAGGGTTACCGTATAATTTCCTGAGGGAACAGATTTAGTCAGCGTTCCTGAAAAGGACCTGGAACCTGTAATGCCTCCCCCAGGATAAGTCCCACCAGCGCTCATTTGCCAGCTATCGGTGGTTTGATCTTCGAAACTGCTGTAAGCAACCTGATTGTCCAATGCGTTCTGCACGTTCGCGATCAACAATGTCTTCTTAGAATCCCACAGAAATACGTTCCGAATATCATGCATCTTTCCTGCCTCAAGTGGATTTGCCAAAGCATCATACTTAGACAAAACAACTTCGGGCGAAAGAGTGGCCGAGGGCGCCGCTTTAAGAAAAACAGTATCCGGCGCAAGAATCTTCGAATCGCCAAACCAATCTTTATATCCGGTTCGCTTTTTTTGAATTTCAATTCCACTATTTTAAATGGTCTCTTCTACCACCGGCTTAATATTATTTGCGGCAATCATTTTGTCAAAAACTGCAATCCCTGCAAAATCGGTTGGATACTTTTTATTAAGAACAATGCTTTGGCCTTTGCTGTTTGTTGTTGACAGTGATTTAATCGCTGTGTTTATTGCATTTCCATATCCATATGTTTCGGTAGAGATCATTGTTTGATTTGCGCCGTCAAAGCTTTTCACCGTTTTGGAGACGTTTTGAATCCAGCCGGGCGAGTGTAGGTATTGAATGACATCAAACTGGTGGAAATCTTCAGTCCCTCCTGGGCTTGTGAAGCCAATCGTATAATTGCGCTTTACCGATATTGCAGGCAGGCTGGCCGATGTGGTCGCAATTGTGTAGACATTCGAAGTGACCTCATGGATTTTGAAGTCCTTGTCAAACACACGAATACTATCTACCATTCCATTCAGATTGACCATTGAGTGGGTTGGAATGCCAGGATATAGACTTCCGCGAACGACCAATCCTGCACTTCCGGAGTTTGGCGGATTGAACCAGTATTCAGTGCCGCCATTCGAGAAATCAAGGTTGTCCGTTTCAATCACCGTACGATAATAGAAATGACTGTTGTCGAATACAAACAAGTTTTGAGCACCATCCGAGTCCATCGCACGATATGTACAAGGAATATAACAGTTCACCTGATTCGGAGTGACAATCTCAAGATTTGAGCCGTAACCTCTTGTCAATTGACCGACTCCTGACGATTTGTTCAGACTACTTAAGGAAGCATAATGGAAGTATTTCGAAACCTTTTTGCCGGTGACACTGTCCGTACTAACTATTCTACTCACCCGAATTCCACATGCTTCTTTGTTGACGTCCAGTATAACATCGGTAGCTGAAGAATTATACTTAACAATCGCGTGCGCAAATATGTAAGTTGGACCTCTCACCTCTAATTCAACCCGGTAATTGTTACCGGCGACAAAGTTTGCAGTGCTTGTGATTTGTTGGATTCCTTTCAGTTCGCTCGTCGCAATTATTGTATTAGTAGTAAGATTTCGGATCTTGAAAAACGCCACTTTAGTTAGGTTGTCGGGAACATGCGTAGTGCCTGAATACAGCGGATCGATGAATGTCTTCAACTCTATTGAAACTTGCTCAGACCTTACTGGAGTAATGTTCTTTGTGAAAGGCGTGCGAACAGTGGAATAGTCGAAATGAGTAGTTGAAACTCCAGCGCCGCTCACTATAAACTCTTTGTATGTATCGATAACTTCCGTACCCGCAAGAGTATTCGCTTCATAATGAAATTCCTCTGATCCACCTGTGGGATAGGATATTTTCTTCAACACACCGGTTCTTGCTGATACCCATGACGGACGTCTGTCTGCGTCTGGCCATGAGGGATATTCATCGAAATGGGGCAAAAGAGTCGAATTGTTGCTGCTGTTCGCAAAGCCATAATGATCCTGCGCGAACACGTTGGACACTACGTTGTTCATATCGTAGTACTCCAACAAATAGTTGAGTTGCTGGCGGCCAGGCACTCCTTCCGGTTGATTGTCGTACTGAACCAATTTCGTAAGCAGAAAGCGACTGTTTGTTGTCAGGTATCCGGCGGGTGCGTTTGTTGGAACTGTCAAGTTGTGATATTCAAATCCGAACTCCGTTATTTTTCCGGAACGTGAGTGAAAAACATCGATCCCCTGTAATCGCAAGTCACCACTTGCATCATTCCGGGTTACGTAGCGAAAGTCAATCGTTATCCCATTCGCCGCAGAAATATTTGAGAGGTAAAAAGTATTGTATACGACATACTGGTATGTCAGGTTGTGTGAGATCGTATTCATGGGCTGGCAACTTCCACACCCACTGCTTCCTGAAGCCCACCTTAAATTTTCATTTAAGCCGGTGTTGGCCTTGATCGTCAAAGCCGTGTAGTTGAAATAAATTGTTTCGCCAGAAGGAAACTGCAGCCGCGATAAGAAGAATGAAGTTTTGATCCCAGAGGCATGATACAGATTAGACGAAACTGTCGTTTCGCGCAAGTGATCTGCGGAAGCGTCTCTTCCACCGAAGGTGTATTTTACTCCGTCTGGTGTTGTAATTGTAATACTGTCGAGACTTTGAAATGAACGATGCGCAACGATCTTCAAGTTCGCATGTGAAATGATGATCGGATTCCACGATGCATCAAAGACAAACTTTCCGGAATAGGCACCAAACGAGAACCGGAATTCATCTGGTTGCGTATCGTAAAAAAATGTCGGATTGGTGTTTGAAGCACTTGCGAAATAGTCATAATTAGACTGCGTATTGAGCGACATATCGCTGGGGATGGATGCCCGGGTCTGCATTTCATCAGGCTTCCCTAACGAGCTGCGAGTAATAACACCCCCAGCCATTAGCGACCATCCCATTCCTACGCGCGACGACGCCTCCTCAACCTTGTTCCCCTGGCTAGCATACGAAATGTTTACTGGCCATGTGAGACTTCTGACTTTGAGATCGTATAAAGGAATGGTAGCATTGACGGCACCTGTGGACTTGTTAAGTGAGCCCATTCCAACCTTGATCAGAGCGGCAGCGTCGGGCGATGGAGGAAGTAATTCCGGCGATTTGGCTTCAAGGGGTTGTATTTGGCCCGACAAGCGCAGGCAGCATCCGCCGATCAGCGCGATTAAGAAAATTCTTCTCATGGGTTTATTTATGTCGACTATTTCAGTCCGTATCCAAATCGGAAAATGAAAGGTTGCGATTTCGGGACCTGCCTTGAATACAAGAAATCGTACAGCAACTGCATCTTTCCATTCATCCGTTTAACCTTGTATTTCGCGGTAACGCCGAGCAAAGCGCTCGCCTGCCATGCCGAATAATTCTTTAACGCATTGATGCTTGCGAACCGATGGACGTAATTAAATTCACTCCCGCCGCTAATCCAGATGTTGCCTTTGTATTTGTAGTCAAGAAAGCTCCTCAACCCAATTCCTTCATGTGTCATTTGCATACGTCGGATGTCGCGCCCCCACCCAACCCTGTAGCTTGTTCCAAGTCCTATAACGGATTTGTCGTTTAGTCTGTAACCAACACTCAACCCAACGTCACTACTTGTCGGTAGAAATATGTTTCCCTTTGTGTTCTGGATATTTGTACCAATTTCCAATCGCTGCAAAAAAGTCTTACTTTTTTGCATGTTCGGTTTGAAGCACGGCATCTCAAGCTCCGATCCACCGTTAGAAGATTCCTTTATGCGATCGCCAATGCGGTCTTTCAAACTTTGCATTTGAGATTGTGCATCGCCGATTCCGTTTGCAACAACCTGGTTTGGATCAAAACCATTTATTCCAAGTTTAGCGACCAACTCTTGCATAATGAGATCCCGGGTTTGCAATCCTTGAAGTTGTGTCGTGGTCATAGGGTCAGCGCCTGGCAAACGAAAAATTGCAGCGAGTTGCGAATGTTGTGCAAAAAATCGTTGAAACGCCGGCAACTTGTTTGCAGCATGCAGAAGTTTGCTTTCGAGTTTACTGGGGTTCTCCCAAAGATTTTTGTACTCCTGAACCTGTGCACGGTAGTAGTAAAATTGCTTTTGATACCGGCGCAGTTGTTTTGTAAGTCCGAGTTGTTCAAATTTACGTTGCAGTTGTTGCTGTCGCTCGGAAAGAATTGTCTCTACTGAGTGTGTTTTATTCAGTCTTAGTTGCAACTTCTCATAATCCTTGAACACTGCATTCAGTCGTCCGCGTGCTGCTGACTTAGCATCCAGGGCTCCTCCACCCTGCAGGAATTTCAGCATTGTTTGCATCGAGTCAAGGTGCGGACTGTAATTGTTCTGCAATGCGTTCAATTGGTTGCCCGCATCGAGTGACACAGTCAATCTTTCGTCTGCGGTGAGCAGGTCCTTTGCAGCGGCGGGATCAAGTTTTGCAAGTTTTTCGCGAAGTTTAGATTCTTCGCGCTGCATGCGTTGCAGATATTTTTGCTGTCGTGCGCTCCAGTTTTGCCTGAATGCGTGAAGCTTTCGCAGAAAGAAGCAAGGAAAATTTGTCCGGAATGTTTAATGCCTTATCAAGAAAAGTATTTGCACTGTCCTGTGCAAGACTTTTTGAGCAGCACACAATGAATAAGACGCACGAGGCAAGTGCGACCGGATAAGGTTTAGGCATAGATGCGCAGTAGTTAAGGAATCAGCCGTCACAGGGTCAGGAAGAAAACAGGTGCGGAGTAAAATGTAGAGTAGGGTGAAACAAATCTAACTAGATAATTTAAAAAAACAAATTTCCCCAAAATTATTTTAACGTTAACGAACAGACGAAGAAGTATTTCAACAATGCGTCATTGCAAACACGGAATCGCTTCCACTTGGGTTTCATGTCAATAGTTTCTGCTATAGCTATGAAAAGCGCCAAGTAAATCTATCCTTACAATGCTGTTTTGCCTGAAGCAGGACTTTAATAAGATGCTTCACGCAAACGGATGATGTTGCAAAATGACTTGATTTACTAATCAAAGTAAAATATGTCGCCTTGGAATCTCAATCCCACTACTAACATCCCCACCGCCTCCCCCTTCCGATCGTTGTGATTGATATCGAGCTAATGTCCAAGTACCCAGCGTTCGGAAAGCAGTTGATGAAGCAGGGGAAACAAGGCGGAACACCTTTCTGCTTCTCAATAACATAACACGTTAAATCTTTAGGATTGTCAGGAAATATGTAAAATGCAGTAAACGAATTTGCATGAACCACCTTACAGTAAAAGACGGTACAGAAATCTATTTTAAAGACCTGGGTTCCGGACAACCCATCTTCTTTCACCATGGCTGGCCTTTATCATCAGATGACTGGGATGCTCAGTTTATGTTTTTCCTTGACAAGGGTTTTAGAGTGATAGCGCATGACCGCCGCGGACATGGCAGGTCTGAACAAACGTTCCATGGAAACGATATGGATACGTATGCCGCAGATGTGGCTGAACTGACCGCCTACCTCGATCTTAAAGATGCCATCCATGTAGGGCACTCTACTGGCGGCGGTGAAGCAATTCGGTATGCGGCTAAATATGGTGCCGACAGGGTAGCCAAGGTTGTACTGATAAGCGCGATCGCGCCGTATATGATTCAAGATGAAAACAACCCGGATGGTGTACCGTTGAGCGTGTTTGATGACATTCGTCACAACACCCTTCACAACCGGCAGCAATTTTACCATGATCTTACCTTTCCATTCTATGGGTACAACCGGGAAGGTGCCGAAGTAAAAAAAGGAATACAGGATAACTGGTGGAGACAGGGTATGATGGGCAGCATCAAAGCGCACTATGATTGTATAAAAGTTTTCTCTGAAACAAACTTCACGGAAGATCTGAAAAGCGTTACCATGCCCGTGCTGGTACTTCATGGCGAAGACGATCAGATAGTACCATTTGCTACTACGGCAGTCAAAGCACATAAACTGTTGAAGAATGGGAAGCTTATTTTATATCCGGGATTTTCACATGGCATGCCTACCACCGAAGCAGAGACAATCAATAAAGACATACTGAGTTTTATAAACTCGTAGTGGGCGTAGGCGGAACGTGTTGTTCCCGATGTTTCAACATAATTACCAGATTAACTTCAAACCGATGCGGCGCAGGGAGGAAAACGTGGAGTTAATAATTAATTATTGATGAAAATCTTTAAACATTAAAAAGAAATGAAACTTCCCATACCTACGCATATCCAAACCTCCGAAGGCCTCAATAATATCTCCTTTCTCGTCCTTTGAATCAGCGTGCCTGGCCTTGCAGCGATGATGCCTTGTATTAAACCTACTCATAATCATTTACCATGAAAAAATCTCGGGATTTCTCACGGGCTTAGTCATACTTGCCTGTTTATTTACCCTGACTGGTTGCCAGAAGTTGATTGACAAATATTTTCCCGGGCACAGTACCGATCAAAAAAATTGCAACATCATGCAGGTGAAGAAGTATGTCCGCGACTCGACGGGGAACGAGGGCGAATTCACCGGGAATTTCATTTGGGACGGAAACGGAAATCCTCTGCGCGTTTCGTTTGATCGCGGAGGAGAATTAGAGGAAACATATACGTTCGGATATGATGCCCAGGGCAGACTCAATAAATACACCTCCTTCTTAAACCTTGTGGTGATCCGCTATGCGTCAACGCATAGATATGGCTACTCGGCAAATGGAAAAATTATACGGGATACCCTTGAGTATGCGACGCTGACAGAGTTCAGTCAAATAACCCATTCCATGAGCGAATACCGGTTGGAATATGACAGCAAAGGCAGGATTGTGAAGGAAAGCGGGACAATGTTTGAGAAAAATTTTGTACCGGTTAATGAAGATCTGGGGACACGCGTGTATTCGTATGATAAGAAAGGTAACCTGGTATTGCCCCGCGAAAGCAAATACGATCACAAAAAAAACTTCCTGCGGACGCACGAGATATGGATGTTGATCACAAGAAATCATAGCGTGAATAACCCGGTAGGTGCCACTGGTTACAATCAGTACGATCTGCCGCTCGGCTTTTCAAAATCAGTTCCCGGACTGGAGCTATTCAGCACTCCGCTGAATATTGTGTACGAATGCGCTGAACCAAAATGATTGCTTAATGGCTGTTGAAAAGTGAGTTTCCTTTTGATGGGAACGCTTGCATTGATCGGCTGCTCATCGTTACGCGCAACTTCGAGTAGTGTCGCATTAATCGGCTTGAGCGATTGGCTACTTTTTACTAAACATCAATGAGACAACTCCTTCCCAACTTGAGTGTTTGGAGTCTTTAATATATTTTAAAAAAGTTGTTTTCGGTTTGCCGCCGTCCCAGCGCAGTGTGCTTCATGAAGTTGTGACACGTCATTTACTATTTTCTTCACACTTACATTGATATAAGGCTTTCTTTGCGCAGAATCTTGTTTAGGTGGTTGGAAGGTTTCAATTTTGAAATCCTGGCTTGCATCAAACAATAACTTCCGTGGTCTTGTAGTGAGCTGATTGTTTAAATACACGAGCAGCCCTTTTCGGTATTTACTCTTGATCTGATAACGGTTCAAAAGTTCTTTCAAGGTAATCAGCTTAACCCCTGGTTTCAATTGAACGTAAATCGCACCAACCTTTTTAAAACACCGTCGAGTCTTACCTGTTTCGATATACTGTACATTCAATAAGTTGAATAGGTTAAGGCAAACGGGGTCATAGAAGCGACCCCAGTTTCTTACGATGAAGACTGCGTTGCTATTTTTTTTGTTTTTCTTTCCGAGTGGCGTCGAGTCTATTGTCCAATAATCTTGGTCGGATCGAGGGGGCATTTCACCTTTGCACCAACAGGACAAAGAAGTGAACAACACCAGTGTAAGTAGCGTTAATCTCATACAACGATAAGTTGTGAAGAATAATACCTCAATCTAAGTATAATTGACCGGCTGGGCTTTTGTAACGCGACTCCATCGTTTTGTGCCCATCACAATTAATCGTTGTGGATCCAAAAAATCTCGATGAGGTCCCACTCTGCCTCCTCGGCCTTTGAAGATTGTACGCTTGGAATTGCAGTTAAATAGATTCAAATTCACCTGATGAAACCCCTTCCTACCTGGCTCTCACCCGAGGGCACGATGAATCGCGGTACTTATGCAGCTTGCGGCTTTTTCCTTTTTGCCATCAAATACAATATTGACAGGGCAATCTGTTGGGTCGGGTTTGGAAAGCACTGGTACATCTATGACTATTTCACATACTCCAGCGATTTCTTATACGGCTCTGAAGGTTCAGATACCAAATATATTTTGATCAGCCTTGGTGTTACATCGATTCCTTTTATTTGGATTGGAACGACGATGACCATCCGGCGACTCCGCAACATGGGCGTTGCTTCATGGGCGGTGATTTACTTTTTCATTCCCTATGTCAACTTGTTGTTCTTCCTTGTCCTTTGTCTCGTTCCTTCAAAGCATGTTCAACCCAATCGTGACAAACCGCAATGGTTGGCACGCCTGATCCCGCATAGTCGATGGGGAAGCGCGACACTCGCAATACTTGTAACGGCCGTACTTGCGCTAATCTTTGCGATGTTTTCAACATCAGTCTTGGGCAATTACGGTGCGGCTCTTTTCCTGGGTATCCCATTCTTACAAGGGCTATCTTCGGCAGTTATTTACGGATACCATGAGTCGAGATCGGTTAGCCAGTCGCTGGGTGTGGCCGCATCGTCTGTTGCTTTTCTTGCGTTACTCATTTTCGTGTTGGCGTTGGAAGGCGCATTGTGCCTGCTGATGGCTGCTCCGCTTGGCGTGGGCATCGGTGTCATTGGCGGACTGGTGGGTCACATGATTCAGCGACGCGAGGACAAAAATGTAACGGCATTGGTTGTCTTCATGAGCGTACCATTGCTAAGTGACGTCGAACATGCAATGGATCTGGAACCGCCTATTAAATCCGTTACGACAAAAATTGTAGTTAACAGACCAGCAACACAGGTGTGGAAGCAGCTTGTAACATTCAATGAACTCAATGAACCCGAGGATATATTTCTAAAGTCCGGTATTGCTTATCCGGTCCGTGCGGAAATTAAAGGCAAGGGGGTTGGAAGTGTACGATATTGTGTGTTCACGACCGGTGCATTTGTAGAGCCGATCGAAGTGTGGGACGAGCCAAAACTATTAAGGTTCTCGGTTCAAAAATCTCCTCCACCACTGATCGAGATGTCGATGTACGATTCACTGAACCTCCCGCACCTTGAAGGGTATTTCCAAAGTGTCAAAGGACAATTCAAGTTGATACAAGTCTCAAAGGAAAAGACCATGTTGGAAGGAACGACATGGTATCGGCATGATCTCTGGCCCGGAATATATTGGCAACTTTGGTCAGATGAGATTTTGCATAGAATCCACTACCGGGTGTTGAAACACATCAAGCAAAAGACCGAAGAAAACAAAATACAGGGTTGAACTGGAGATTGTCCCTTTTGATATGAGGTATCCCCGGCGATCAAACTCCACTCCCATCAAGGCGGGCGAAGCGAGTGCCTGCTGTTGGTCATGTACTATGAAAAAAGACTTGTCTCCCGAGCTGAACAAATGACAAACAGTTCGACCACGATCATTCATTCCTTCGAGTGGATCCTACTCACTACGACGATCCGCTTTTGTACCGTGCAGAATAATGAAGTCCCACCTGTTCGGTTGGCAGTATACACGCCGCAGTAGACTAAGAATATAAAATCGAATCCAAAAAAACATCTATCAGAACTTCCTGCTCTTTCATTTCGTTGGTTACTATCGCGTGCTTATTCAAAGAGTGCGATGTTTGAATTAAATAGGCCATTAAGGAGTTATGATCATTGACGGAATTGATGTCTCTGGGAGAAAAATCGTTTTCAATCGTATGTTCATCGTTGAAATAGCACCTCAACATGACTGAACCGACAAATATTTCTGCATACACTCCTTCTTCGTTTGTTCGATCCCAAAATTCCTTTACTTTTCCTATGTCTATTTGATTATTGTGGTAGGCGACTCTTCTGTCAAAGAATCTGACTGGATAGTTACGATTGATGAAGTCAATCCATATCTTCCAATCGTCAATTGTAGTTCGTAAAACATAAATGTCTCTTAATGAACCGTCGCGAAAATAAATTGCACGTTTAATTTGGTCCCAATCCATTTTAAAATTTTATGTCCCGAAATGCATAAAATACACCACTCCTCGATACGATTACGCCTCTTCTCTTCAATTTATTAAATGTGTCTGCTGTCCCGGATTCCAACTTGTTGACAATTCGATCGTAGATTCCAATATCTCGTACAATATATGTAAGCCTTGTGGTTAGCGCTTATGTGAAAATTTCACATCGGCAAACGACGAACGTCGCCTTCCGGCATGTATTGCAAAGCCCTACCAGCCGTAAGTTCGTTTCTATCAACTTTTGTTGCGGATTCAAGCAACTGGGCGCGGATTTCCGAGGAATAAAAAAAGGACAAAAGACGAAAAAATCGCTCTTGTCCTGTAGGGTGGCCCCGTTAGGATTGCGAGGCGCGATCCGTTTCGCTCGGTGCAGCCCCAAGCCTTTCCATCGCCTTCGGCAATGCGGCATTAATTCCGGGTATGCAGGCAACTACCTGTAAGGAAGGGACCACCTTCGCTGAAGCTTCGGTGGTTAGGGAAGGATTGCCAATGGCGATCCGTTTCGCATTGTTCAGTCCAAAGCCTCCCGGTCCGCTGTCGCGGCCCGCGGCTTTTTCGTTTGTCCGCGCTTGCGAGCAAGCTCGCGCGCTTCCAAACAAAAAAGCCGGCCCGGCATTGCCGGGTCGGCTTAGTGACCCCGTTAGGATTCAAACCTAAAACCTTTTGATCCGTAGTCAAATGCTCTATTCAATTGAGCTACGGGGCCAGTGGGCGGCAAAAATAAGAAAAATACCCTTTCCCGAAACGCATGTTTTGTTTAATGTCTCCCCGGCGCTGGCATTAATTTTTTAAGCAACTTTTAAAATCATAAACAATGGCAGACAATACTAATAACCGCGGCGGACAAGACCGCCAACGCATCGATGTCAACCAGGATTACGAACTCCGCGACTGGGCAGAAAAGTTTTCGGTTTCGCAAGAAGAATTGCGTGAAGCTGTTAAAGCAGTTGGCACCAGAGCGTCCGACGTCGAAGAATACCTGCGCGGCAATCGTAATAGCTAAGAACTGCATCTGATCGCGAGGTCTCAATAGCGCGCAAGATAGGTCGACATCGGCTGAAAGTACCAGCCTGGCAAACGTTCAAATGTTTGCACAGCTCCACTTTCTACAAATCATTGAAGCAACATGTCGGCCTATTGCTTTAGAGTCTTTGTACTCGAAGGACTCGAGAGGTATTTTTCAGGCAACTTCAACGTCGCATTTTCACGGTCCCAAATCAGGGAATAGATCAACCACTTGTTGTTCATCCTGATCAATTGAATACTGTTCAAACCGCGTCTTACAATTTCAGAACCTTTCTTCACTATCTTAAGCTCATAGGTACTCAACACATGAGCAATGTTTCCAAAAATGTCAATTCGCGAAGCCAGCTCGGTTTCGCTTGCTCCGATTGTTTCAAAACTCTGAATGCCTTTCTTCGAATTGGTAATGAATTCCCGCACCGTCCAAACCATCGGCTTTTCGCCGAACGCTGCCAGAAGCTTTCCATCCGAAGTAAAAACCGTTTCAATACTGTCATGCTTAATCTGTGATGTGTCGGAAAACGTCAGGAATCTGTAAAGCTCATGAACAACGTTCGATACCCGTTGTTCCTCGCCAGACTGAGCATGCGTAATTTCAAAGGACAGTAGTATGAATAGTACAAGTGTCGGCTTCATTGAATTGGGTGCTAATTGTGTTCGAAATCTTGCGAACGATTTGCTGAATTATGAATTTAAGGTTTATGCTGTTACCAACCTTCTTGTCTTGATTCAACTGCGTTGAATCGTACCGGCCGGGGCCTTGCATCCCTCGACATTTCTTTCTATTTTGGTCAATCCCCAAACCAAACCTGCCGTGAAAATCTTATCTGCGATTGCTTTTGCATTGCTTCTTTCTTCAACTGCCCAATCTCAATTCATGGTAACGCGACTGATCGGCCGTGATGCTGAAAATTATGGAACCGGCTATGGCCTGTTCACATTTATCGACATCCCACTCGCCTACGACAATCAAAGTTTCCGGATCGAATTGATGGACGTTGCATTCTTTCCTACCAAGGGCGACAAGTTCTTCGAGTCCGAAGGAGGTAAGGCTTATATCTCCGTTCGCCTTGGATTCAAACACGTTTTCAGTGAAACAGCAACCGGTTTCTATGTACTTCCTTCCGCCGGTTATTGCCGTGTAATCGATACAGATCTGCCCGACGATGAAAACCATGCGGATGGTATTGCAGCGGCCCTTGAAGGTGGATACTCGCTTGAGGTCGGTGAACGCGGGCATTCGATCAACGCGGGATTGAAATACGAATACGACCGTGGTAATTCAGCGTTACAAATTCATTCAATCGGATTAAAAGTTGGATTTGCCTTTGGACTCGGACGAAGGAACAGATACTGGTAGTAGAATTCATCAAGGAATCTTCACCGCCTGTCTCGCAAGCAACTTCCATACGCCCTTGTCTTCGACCCACACCAGCAATACATGCAACTTGACGGGCGACTCGCTGCCTTTGTCGACAATCACACCAACAAGTTGATGCCTTACAATGGCAGTATTGCCAGTAACCTTGATTGATTCGCCGCTGATGTCGATCGACTTGAAATCGGCCACACCACTTGCAAGTGCATGGATGAATTCTTTCTTCGTTTCGATCTTGCCGGCAGAATGACCGTAGCTGAGATCCGCTGCTGTTAAGCGATCTAGTGTTGCGGAGTCTGCATCCACAAGTGCAGTAGTGAGTTCGCGCATTGCGGTAGATACTTTTTCTTTTGGGGATTGGCAGTATGAGCTTATTGAGAGTGTGAGAACGGTAAGTGTTATTATTACTCGCATCGCTTAAGATTGGAGTTCAAAGAAAAGGCATTCACGCCAATCATCCACCCCCAGTCCACCTACGCTACGCTTCGGCGGACATTCCCCCGCCAGCGGGGGACATGGTCTTTCCACCCCTACCCCCGTCCTGGCTGAGCCGGGAGGGACATAACGCTCGCCTTTCCACCTTCAACTGTCAACCGTCAACTGTCAACTAAAACGCTTTCTTCTTCTCCCCTCCCAACTCCGTCTGCTGCTTCGCGATCTGTTCCTTGTCGCCGACCATTACCACCTTCATGTTCTCAAACTTGAAATGCTGGCGCATGATCTCCGACACCTTCTGCGGCGTCACGGCATACATGTTCTTAACAAGATTCGTCAAATAACTATCGGGCAGTCCGTGTAGATTCATGAAATTTAACTGTCCAATAATCCCTCCTGTACTCGAGTTCCGCAATACAAAAATTCCGGCCTGGTAATTTTGTATTCCCTCCAACTCTTCCTTGCTCGGAGGCTCGTTCTGCAATCTCTTTATCTCTTTTTCAATCTCATTCAAAGAAGCAATCGTATGCTCGCTCGTCACATCCGCTTCTTCATACCATACCGAAACTCCCTTCCTGTTCTGAATCGTACTGAACGGTGAATAAGTATACCCCTTGTTCTCACGAATATTGCTTGTGATTCTCGATCCAAACGAACCTCCAAGCAATGAATTTGTCACGGTGGTTGCAACATAATCCTTGTCCTTCGGCGTCACCATTGGCAGTCCGAGGATCAACGTAGTTTGCGGACTACTCTTCCTGTCGATGATCGCGGTTTCTTTTCCTGTTGCTTGTTGCGCAGGCGGGTAGTAAATATCCGGACCCGCTTTCCATTTGCTCAATGATGCGTTCACCGCTGCTGTAACCGCCGCTTCATCGAACTTTCCTACCACATACAACACCGAACGCTTTGCTCCAAAGTTCTTGTTGTAAAAATCCTTTACCGCTTTCACATCATAACTTTCGATCATCGCCTCGGTTGGAAAATATCTTCCATACGGATGATCCTTATAAATCGCCTGGAAGAATTTTTCTTCTGCCTGTGCCTGTGGCACCGCCTTTTGTACCGTCAGTTGTCTTTTCAGATCACCCTTGAGCCTGTCGATCTCAGATGCAGGAAACGCTGGATTCATAGCGATCTCAGACATCGCCTTGATGAAATCACCGGCGTACTCCGACAATACCGAACCCGATATTGTTGTCTGATCCATTCCAACTGTAACATTAATGTCCCCTCCCATTCCGGCGACCTTCCGCGACAACGCAGCGAAATTCATATTCTGCGTTCCTTCTTTCAACATGCGACCGGTCAGGTCCGCCAACCATACCTGGTTGGCCGACTCATGTACGTTGCCTGTCTTGATAATCAAACTAACACTCACTTTCGGGAGCTCTCCGTATTGCACGAACGTAGTTTGCAACCCGTTGGGAAATTGCTTCACTTTCTTCGCCGAGAGCTTGAAGTCCTTTGGAGTCCCTCCTGCCGGCGGCTTCTGTTTTTGGGCATTAGCAGTTCCTGTTACTAACAGTATTGCATAAACGAAGAATATCTTATTGTGCCTGCGCATTGTTTGTTGCTTTTGGATCGATGATTAATATGGTTCTGTTGGTCGGGCGCAAATATTTATCTGCGGTCTTCCGGATAAGCTCAGGTGTCACTTTCCTGAATTCGTCTTCGAGCGTGTTGATCTTTGCCGGGTTGTCGTCGAACAATGCAAAACTTGCCAGCAGATTCAGCTTGCCAAATCCGTTGAACTCTTCAATCTGATCGTACAACGACGAACGCATTTTCACGAGCGCAAGATTCAAATCTTCCTGGCTTACACCTTTCTTTATTTCATTGATTGACTCGTCGAAAACGGCAACGATTGAATCGGCCTTAACCGTTGAATCGTAGATCAGATCGGCCATCCACAGCATCGGGCCATTGTAGTCAAACATATTTCCGAGGTAATTGATGCCACCGCTAACATTGCCGGTATATCCTTTTTCCTGCACCAGCTTCTGATAAAGCTTACTGTCATTTCCCTGCACCAAGATCTGGTTGATCAAACCCATTGCATAATATTCAGGAGTATTCTTCGGCGGCATCTTGTAAGCAACCGCAATCGCAGGTTTGTTGGCAAGCTTGTCTTCCTTTGTATGGCGCTTTTCTTTTGTTTGCGCGGGCTCACTGATATCGGGTTGTGGAGGCAGGTTGGATGCCGCTATCGGAGCAAAATATTGCTGAACCCATTTCTTCGCTTCTGTGCTATCAAAATCTCCTACTACGACCAACACGGCGTTGTTCGGCGCATAGAACGTTTTGAAAAATGATTCTACGTCTTCGAGTTTAGCAGAATCAAGGTCTGCAAGATCGCCGTAAAAATTGTGCGCGTTGTACCAGTTCTCATTCGCATACTGCGGCATATCGAGCCATGGAAAACCACCATACGGCTGATTGAGCACATTCACCTTCACTTCATTCTTCACCACGCCCTGCTGATTCGTAAGATTCTCCTGTGTAATGTTCAACCCGCGCATACGATCTGCTTCTGCCCACAATGCAGTTTCGAGTTTGTGTGCCGGCATCACTTCAAAATAATTGGTGAAGTCGAACCGTGTGGAACCGTTCAACACGCCACCATTCTGTTGAACGAGCCGAATGAATTCCATCTTTCCAAGGTTCTTCGATCCCTGGAACATCATGTGTTCGAACAGATGCGCAAACCCTGTCCGGTTCTTTGGCTCAATGCGAAATCCGATATTGTAATACACGCCCACAGCGATGATCGGAGACGTTTTGCTTTGCGACAAAACCACCTTCAATCCGTTGTCGAGTTTATAATAAGTGACCGGAACCCTGAACGGTTCGCCGACGGTCTTTGTCTGACCGACCGCTATCACCGAGGCCAGCAGAAAGAAAAGAACGTTCATTCCCATGTGAAAGGCGTTCGTTCGTTTGCCCTTGTTCATATTCATATTGGTTGTTTGTTTCCAGGTTTTACTAACACCCTCCGAAAATATCAAAGTTTATCTTGTCGCCTGCCATTCGTGCCAGTTTATGTATGAGAGGCAAATGCCGAGGAGGAACAGCAGTAGTTAAGACGCCGCTGTGGCGGTGTTGCACTACATGACGAATAAATTTTTCAAGAGGTGGGCAGTCTGTGGTAAATTCCTCTTTCAAGCATTGTTCGCATGCGATATCTCCTTTTTGCTTTGTTATTGTCGATACAATCTGCCGCCTTCACCCAAATTTCCCTCAGTTCGCCGGATAAGCGCATCACTGTGAACATCGGAAACAGTATTCCTCTTACGTATACGGTATCATTCCAGGGCAAACCGATCCTTTCACCCTCCCGCATCGATCTGACGGTTGCCGATAACAAAAGGTTACAACAACAAAGCACACCAAAAATTACCTCACGCCGAACCGTCGATTCCGTGATCATCTCTCCCGTACCTGAAAAAAGAAAAAGAATACCCGATAAATTCAACGAGATAACCATCGCCGTTTCAAATCAACTGAGCGTTGTGTTTCGCGCATATGACGACGGTGTAGCATACCGGATCAAAACGAACTTCAAAGACTCGCTGTACATCGAAAACGAAATTGCTGAATTCAATCTTACTCAACCGCAACAGGTATTCTTCTCAACGCTGGTAAAGAAAGAAGGTCTGGATCGCTTTCACACCAGTTTTGAAGAACCGTATTCAATCATCCGAAGCGATACTCTCCCGCGCGATGCGCTTTCATTCACGCCAGTGCTAGTCGGCGACTCGGCATCTCCTAAGATCGTGATTACCGAATCCGATCTCGAAGATTATCCCGGAATGTTCTTAGCCGCGGGCACTACCAATCAATTGAAAGGTGTATTCGCACCTTATCCGCTCGAAGTGAAAGCAACAGAAGGCGAGTATCCGCAAGAGGTTGTCACGCGCCGCGCATCTTACATCGCAAAAATTGCCGGCAAACGAAACCTGCCGTGGCGCGTACTAATGATTGCTGCGTCCGACAAAGAATTGCCGTCGAATGATATCGTCTATCGCCTGGCGTCGCCATCACGAGTTTCCGACCCTTCCTGGATCAAACCCGGAAAAGGCACCGACGAATGGATCATCGGCATCAACCTGTTCAATGTTCCATTCAAATCCGGCGTAAATACTGATACGTACAAATTCTATATCGACTTCGCAAAAAAATTCGGATTCGACAGGATCATGATGGATGCAGGATGGAGCGACTACAAAGATCTCTTCAAGATCAATCCTGCAATCGACATGAATGAAATATCCCGCTATGCAAAGCAACAGGGTATCTCACTTAGCATGTGGACACTCGCCATGACTCTCGACCGACAACTCGAACAAGCGCTTGATCAATTTTCGAAATGGGGCGTGGACTTCATCATGACCGACTTCATGGATCGCGATGATCAGAAGATGGTGAACTTTTATTACCGCGTGGCCGAAGCATGTGCAAGAAAAAAAATCATGGTGATGTATCATGGTGCTTTCAAACCAGCCGGTTTCAACAGAACTTTTCCCAATGCAGTAACGCGCGAGGGCGTACTCGGTTCTGAATACAACATGTGGAGCCATAAGGCCGATCCCGAACACAATGTGGAACTGCCTTTCATCAGAATGACATCGGGACCGATGGACTACGAACCGGGATTGCTGGAGAATGCAAATCGCAAGACTTTCAGAACGATCGAAGACAAGGTGATGTCGAGAGGAACACGATGTCACCAGCTCGCCATGTTTGTGGTGTATGAAAGTCCCATTCAATTGTTCTCCGGCAATCCGTCGCAGGCGCTTCTCGAACCGGAGTTCATGCAATTGCTCGGTTCGGTGCCAACCACCTGGGATGAAACGAAGATCATTGAAGGAAAGGTTGGTGATTATATTATAACCGCAAGAAAAAAGGGTGATGACTGGTTCGTTGGAGGAATGACAGATTGGACCGAAAGGGCTTTTGATATCCGGTTTGATTTTTTGGATGATGGAGAATATGACGTTGAACTTTGTGTGGATGGGGTAAATGCGGATCGGTACGCGGCAGATTATAGGATTGAAAGATTTTCGATGAAGAAGGGAGATAAGAAAAATATCAGGATGGCTCCGGGTGGGGGGTTTATGATGAGGTTGCGGAAAATTTGAGGCGGTTGAATACGCAAAGGAAAAAGTGAAAAGGGAAAAGTGAACTTTCAATGTCCCCCTTCGGAGGGGGCCTTATGCCGGCGAAGCCGGTATAAGGGGGGAGGACTGATAGTTATTGTAATGTCTCAGATTTTTCCACCCCCTAACCCCCGCCAGCGGGAGACATTGGCTGTCAACTGTCAACCGTCAACCGTCAACCTTCGCCCGACTGGAACGGGTTTTGATAACTTACACAACTTATGGCACGACACACCTATCAAGCAGGAATTATCGGCAACTGTTCATACCTCGCTCATATCGATACCAACACCAACGTTTCATGGCTATGCTGGCCGCGATTCGACAGCTCATTTGTGTTTGGCGGATTACTTGACAAAGAAAAGGGCGGCAAATTTTCGGTTCTGCCTGCGGGTGAGTATACGTCCCGCCAATATTATCTCGAGAACACCAATGTTCTTTGTACCGAAATCACCAACGAAGAAGGCAGTTATCGCGTTACCGACTTTGCTCCACGTTTCGAGCAGTATGAACGTCACTTCAAACCTTTGATGCTGATCAGGAAGATCGAACCTCTCGAAGGATCGCCGCGTATAACAGTCGACTGCGAACCCGTATACGAATATGGCGACAGAAAGTTGAGCCAGGTGCGCGGCAGCAATCATATCGAATATCCGGGCTCAGGCGAGAAATTGCGTCTCACCACCAACATTCCTATCAGCTACATCGTCGAAGATTCATATTTCATACTCAGCGAAACGAGATATCTGTTGCTCACCTTTGGAGCTCCGCTCGAAGCGCCTCTCGTTACAACTGCCGAAAGCTTTTTGATGCAAACGATCTCGTATTGGCGCAACTGGGTCAAACAATCGTCGATCGTTGGATTCTATCAGCCATTCATTATACGTTCGGCATTGGCGCTAAAACTTCACCAGTACGAAGACACCGGCGCAATCGTCGCCGCAAGCACAACCAGCCTTCCGGAATACCCCAACAGCGGCAGAAACTGGGACTACAGGTTTTGCTGGCTCCGCGATACATATTACGTCATCACCTCGCTCAATCACATTTGTCACTTTGATGAAATGGAGCGGTATGCGCACTACGTTACCGACATCTGCTTTTCAGAAAAGGGAAGATATCAACCGCTATACGGAATTGGTGGTGAACGCACGCTCACTGAACATGAATTGCCGGAACTAAGCGGATATCATGGCAACCAGCCGGTACGTATCGGCAACCAGGCTCATGAACATATCCAAAACGACATCTATGGACAGGTGCTCATCTCATTGCTGCCATTGTATACTGATCACCGTTTTATTTTCCGCGAAAGAAAAGATTCTGCAAGATGGATCGATACCGTGTTGTCGCGTATTGCAAGCACCATCGACGAAAAAGACGCGGGCATCTGGGAATTCAGGAACATCGCAAATATCCATTGCTACACCAACCTGTTTCAATGGGCCGGTTGCTGCGCCGCAGAAAAAATGGCGCGACTGATCGGAAACGAAAAGCTTCTCGAAAAAGCGCTTTCACTGAAACAACGTGCAACCGAACATATCGAAAGTTGTTACGACGAAAAAAGGAAAGTGTATACCAACGCTGCCGGAAGCCATCATCTTGATGCAAGCACATTGCAGCTGATCATGATGAATTATTTGAAACCTGATTCCGATCGGGCGAAGGAGCACCTGATCGCCCTTGAACGCGAATTGAAAACGCCAAAAGGTTTGTTCTACCGGTATCTTCACGCAGACGATTTTGGAAAACCAAAAACAACGTTCCTCATTTGCGCGTTCTGGTATGTTGAAGCGCTCGCGTGCGTTGGTCGAATCGACGATGCCATCCGCGAATTCGAGAATCTTTTACAATACGCGAATCACCTGCTTCTGTTCAGCGAAGACATCGACGAAGAATCTGGTAGCCAGTGGGGAAACTTTCCGCAGGCATACAGTCACGTGGGCCTTATGAATGCCGCTTACAGGATCGCAATGAAACTCGACACGCCGATCTTTCTCTAAGGTGCAGTTGTTTCAATCTTCCTGGTTGACGAAATGAGGTCCTTTAACAGCGACCGCACTTCCATGTAATCTCCGGTGTAGTAGAGTGCCGCAGATACATGCGTTCCTACCTTTATAGTGAATGCCGACTCAGGGAGTGATTTGAAAATATCTTCATCAGTATAATCATCACCAATTGCGACGACAAAATCATAGTCTGCTTCATTCAATAAACTCAGTGCAGCCTTTCCCTTGTTGATCTCGATGTTCTTTACTTCAATTACTTTATTTCCCGGCAACACTTGCAGCGCCATGTCTTGTGCCATGTATCGCAACGTGTTCATCAACTCGGCAGTTCGCAATTCAGCAAGGCTCTCTTCCACCCTTCTGTAGTGCCACACAAGTGAAAAGTCTTTTTCTTCAACAAACGATCCTGGCGTACGGTCGGTGAACGACTCAAGCACAGGCTGGATATCCTTCTTCCAGGCTGAATTAAGTCCCGGCAAACTCACCCATTCTGAATTGTATCGCTTCACATAGGCACCATGCTCCGAAATCATCTCGAGGCGGAACCTTCCGAACCATTTCTCGAGAAATTTAGGATCCCGGCCACTTACAATCACTACCTGGTTGTGAGGATCAGATGTAAGATCATCGATGATGCGATTCAGTTCGTCATCCGGGGCGGCCTGATTGATATTGGTTTTGAAGCCGACGAGTGTTCCATCATAATCCAAAAAGATGAGTCGCTTTTGCGCCTGCAGATACTTGTCGATGATGCGATGGCGGATCGAATGACCGATACGCTTTGCATACATGGATTGCTGCATCTGCTTCACTTCCGCGAGGCGGTTCATGAACATCTTGACCCAAAACGTTATGTTGAATTTCATTACTATCTGACGCAATGAACGCATTCTTCTTTGTTGCTCATCGAGCGGCATTCTCAGCGCTTCATTGATCGCATCCATGATCGCACCGATGTTGTTGGGATTCACGATCACTGCTTCTACCAACTCCTTGGATGCACCGGCCATTTCACTTAATATCAATACTCCGTCGTCTTCGATCCTGCTTGCCACGTATTCTTTACACACGAGGTTCATTCCATCACGCATCGGAGTTACCAGACAAATATCGGCTTTTGCGTAGAGTGCCGATAATTCGTCGAGTGGCAGTGAGCGGTAAAAATAATTTACCGGCTGCCAGTTCATTGTACGGTATCTCGAGTTGATGTTGCCTACAAGTTTATCGATATCGTCGCGCAATTCCTTGTATTGTTGAACGGTGTCTCGTGAAGGCACCACGATCATATACAAAGTTGCAGTACCTATATATTCAGGAAACAATTGCAACAACAGATCAAATGCCTGAAGACGTTGAATGATCCCCTTGCTGTAATCGAGTCTGTCGATGGTAAGTATCAGTCGGACTCCTTTGAAGCTTTCTTCAAGGTCCTTCATGAATTTTTGAACACCCGGCTCTCTCACTTTGGATGCATACATTTCGCTATCGATTCCCATTGGGAAGCTGTCGACGACGGTAGCGCGATTGCTATGATTGATGACGTTGGAGGTTGCAACAACCGGAAGCAGTCTGCGGCTCGTGTTTACAAAGTGACGCGCATCGTCGAAGGTGTGAAAACCAATCAGGTCCGCACCAAGCATTCCTTCCAGTATTTCAGTTCTCCAGGGAATTAACCGGAAGAGTTCGTACGAAGGGAAAGGAATGTGTTGAAAGAATCCGATTGAGACGTCGGACAGCTCGGAACGAACCATACCCGGAAGCAGCAACAGTTGGTAATCGTGTATCCAGATGGTATCACCCGGCTGTGCAATGTCAAGTATGGCATTTCGAAACTTCAGGTTTACTTCGACATAGTAATCCCAGTACGACTGCTGGTACTTCGCATACGTGGTCATGTAATGGAACACCGGCCAAAGCGTTTCATTCGAAAACCCTTCATAATACTGGCTGATCTCCTCTTGTGTAAGGAAAACCGGCTTGAGATTCAGCTCGTCGAGTTTGTCGGCCACTTCTTTTTGGCGGGCCGGATCAGAGATCTCCGTTCCCGGCCAGCCGATCCAAACATTATCGCCCTGTTTATATATCGAACCAAGCCCGGTAGCGAGTCCACCTTCACTCCTGCTAAAACCCAACTCACCGTTGGTTTCTGTCAACTTCACCGGCAGCCTGTTCGAAACTATTATGGTTCTGCTCATATGCGCAAGAAACTGAAATTAATATACCACTCGCCGCCATGCAATGAAAGTTGCGAAGCTGCACCGAATCGGCGTATGGTTTTTGTCGACTTAATATAAAACAGCTTTATGAACAACATTGAAAAACATGATCAGAAAGGCGTTGTACCAAGCGGAAATACGAACAATGAACCCGCCAAGCTTGATGATGACCGCAACGAAAACTTCAAACCTGTTGAGGAGCGTGCAGATGAAGACGTGGCAAGAGCACCTGATGAAGAAGCATCACAGGAAGAGCTGCGAGACAAAGGACTCGATCTTGGCCGGAACCGGACACAGTAATTAGCAAGCGGATACTGTGGAAATTATTCCTCAGCATTTGGCTTCTGTTGAACAGCAGCCGTTCGAATTTCAAAGGAATATCCACATCATCCTCGCCACTAGTGCCGTGTGACGAGGCTTTCAATGCAAAAGCATACAAATGGCCGTCTTATTTGGCAGGCGATTTATAAATGATAAAGCGACAAAAGTTCTTTCACTTAAATCCAACAACAATGGGTAACATTCTTTATCTCATTGCAGTGATCCTGATCATTGCCTGGGCAATCGGTTTTTTAGGTTATAACGCCGGAGGGTTGATTCATATCCTTCTCGTGATCGCCGTTATTGCAATCATACTGCGTTTGATCCGCGGTTCGGGCGTGTAAACATCCGGATCAGGCGTTCGCACAAGTTTAAAACCCCTGCCCTTAACTTATGCAAACCGAACATCCACAGCCGTTTTATTTCAGGTTGAGCATGATCCTGTTCATGTTCCTCCTGATAGCTGTCATCCTTTATTTTGGAAGAGACGTGTTCGTTCCTCTCGCGCTGTCGTTTTTGATTGCGGTTTTGCTGGTTCCGATGAACAAGTCGTTAGAAAAAACGGGACTATCACGATTGAGTGCAATCACAGTATCGCTGCTGATCGCATTCGTGTTGATCTTTGGTCTGATCTATTTTCTTTCGACACAGATCCTTAGTTTTCTCGACGACATCCCGCAAATTAAACAGCGTCTGAACGACCTGATCTTTATTTTTCAGAAGTGGCTGAAAGAACGTTTCGGCATATCGTTTCGCGAGCAGGCTACATACATCAACAGTGCTAAAGACTCCGGAACGGGTTTCATTGGCACCACGATGATATCGTTGAAGGATACATTGTTCGTGTTAACGCTGCTACCGATCTATACATTTCTGTTGTTGTATTACCGCGACCAGTTGAAAACTTTTCTTATTACTGTTTTCAGCGATCGCCATAAAAGCAAGGTTCAGGATGTACTGACCGAATCGCGCGGTGTTGTTCAAAATTACATGCTTGGTTTGCTGTTGGAACTTGCTATCGTTGCGGTCATCAACTGGACCGGATTTCTTATCATCGGAATTGAGTACGCGATCTTCCTTGCAATCTTTGCGGCGGTAATGAATTTGATTCCGTACATCGGAATGCTGATCGCTTCAATATTCTGCATGCTTGTGACGCTTACCACGTCGCCGGAACCGACAGATGCTGTATGGACGCTTGTTGTTCTTTGGGTGGTTCAATTTATCGACAACAATATCATCATGCCTAAAGTGGTGGGATCGAAAGTGAAAATCAATGCACTGATGACCATCATCGGAGTGCTGATCGGATCTATACTCTGCGGGGTCGCCGGAATGTTCCTTTCCATTCCGACCATTGCAATATTGAAAGTGATTTTTGAACGCGTCGACGGACTGAAACCATGGGGACTGTTGCTTAGCGATGATATTGCGGCCCAGCGACCGAACCGGATACTTGAACTCGTCGACCGGCTGACACGTAAGCCGCCACTGAAAGTATGATGCGCCGTTGGGTCATTAAAAACTTGGCAGAATTTTTTCTACTCACAAACAAAACAAAGTATATGTCAACTACATCGAAAGTAATTATAGGCACCCTCGCAGGAGTGACTGCAGGCGTGGTCCTTGGACTTCTTTTCGCTCCGGACAAAGGAACCGAAACAAGAAGAAAGATCACCGAAAGATATAGCGACCTGAGTGAAGGTCTGCGTACGAAGATCAACGACCTGGTTGATACCGTTAGACAGGAATATGGAAATGCAAAGGAACAGGCGCAAAATTTTGCAAACCGCAATACAGGCGGATCCGCTCCGAACATGAGGGGTCAGGCGCAGGATAGCTATACAGGGTAGAAGTGAAGTGAAAAGTGAAAAGGTAAAAGTGAAAAACACTTTGCGAGGGGAACCGGCGTAAGTAAACAACACTCACCGCAATGGACGCAAAGGACGCCGAGGTGCGCGAAGGCTTGCTGCATTTCATTCCCTCCTGTCATATGGTCAATATGTCGGAGATGAACCAGTGCTTCCTTTGCGTTCCTTTGTGTCCTTTGCGTACTTTGCGGTGACCTGTATTTCTTTTCACTTTTACCTTTTCACTTTTACCTTCCTTGAAATTCACCCTCGCTTCCATCGGCAAACCCAACGAAGAATACATCGACGCGGGCGTAAAATTATTTACCCGGCGCATCGGCAATTACTTCGATTGTGAATGGAAGATCCTAACGCCGAGGCACAACCGCACAGTTGTTTCGGAAGTCCGTTTCGAGGAAGCAGCATTGATACTTCAGCTCCTCGAAAAAGAAAATCCATTTTTCATTCTTCTCGATGAAAAAGGAAAAAACCTTTCTTCCATCGAACTGGCAGCATTGATCGAGAAAAAAGCCGGCGACGCCGTAAAGCAGATCCTGTTTCTCATCGGCGGAGCTTACGGTGTCGATCAAACGATCCGCGACCGGGCACATCTGGTATGGTCGCTATCAAACCTCACATTTCCTCATCAGCTCGTGCGCCTGATCCTTGCGGAGCAGATCTATCGCGCATGCACCATTATGCGAAACGAAAAGTATCATCATTCCTGACTTACACTTAGTTTTGCGAAACTTTCAGTGAATGCTGTCTATAACCCTGATCATCATTATTGTAACCGTACTCATTTCTGTCTCTGGCTTCAGCCGCGAAAAGATCATCGACGATCTGATTTTTTATCCTCCTGCAATTTCGAGCAGAAAGCAATACTACCGGTTCATCACGAATGGCTTCATTCATGCGGACATCGGGCATCTCGCGTTCAACATGCTGTCGCTTTACCTGTTCGGACAGTTCGTGGAAGAAAAATTCACTGAAATTTTCGGCGACCTGGGCCGCATCCTGTACCTCGTGATGTATATCATTGCTATTGCCGTCTGCCTTCTACCTACATATTTAAAACATAAGCACAATTACTCCTACCGTAGTCTCGGTGCGTCAGGTGCAGTATCTGCCGTGATGTTTGCAGGATTGTTGATAGCGCCGGATGTCCGCGTTTCATTGTTCTTCATCCCGATCGGAATCCCGGGATTCATATTTGGTCCGCTCTATCTCATCATCACCGCGTACCTCGATAAACGTGGCGGCGGTAATATCAATCACTCTGCGCATCTGTGGGGGGCGGTGTTCGGGCTTGCATTCGTCATCGTACTTGGATATGCTATCGCCGGTTACGATGCTATCGGCGAATTCGTGAGAGGCGTCAGCTCGTATATCAACAGTTGAAAAGCAATCGGCAAACAAACATCATCGCTTCTCCAACCGGATCATCAGCACCTCCCGTGATTTTTCAGTGACCTTGAACCGATCATCGATTCGATGACCCACTACCCAAACAATGCGGCGGTCGCTTTCCAGCACCCACACATTTTCTTTTTGAGGTGCAGATAATTTTTTGTCGATCAGGAAACGCGAAATTTTCTTTTTCTTTTTCATGCCGAGCGGATAAAAATAATCTCCGGCCCGCTTCCTTCTTAGTATGAGGGGGTATTTCAGTTGCGACCGGTCGATCATCGCTACATTGTTGTCTTTCTCTATTTCGTTCGTTCCTGAAACAAGCCTCACAGACAACTGTCCCGATGGAAATGCAACACCTGTTGTTTCTTCATCAATCATAAAGAAATTATCGTCCGACTTCGCCTTCGGGGCGATCAGCAACCGGTGCCTGTCTTTGATGATACGGTAAGTTGAGGATTCGATATACCTGCCTTCGCCGGCGTGCATGAGGGATAAGGCGTCGTGAAGTTGTCCCGATGTAAAACCATATTTCGAAATGATCTCAAAAAGGATGGTTGCGCGTTCCGGAACGGTGATGATTTTGTTGATTGGGATGAACAACTCCGGGCCGGAATGGATCAGAGTTTTCCGGATGATCCGATCCATCGCCTGCCTGTAGATTGATTCAACATCCCGAAACCTTTCAATGTTGCGCAACACATTTGTTTCGGCTTCAGGATATGCTTCCGATACGGCCGGGATCAGCTTGTTGCGAAAAAAATTTCTTGTATACTTCACACCGGCATTCGATGAATCTTCGCGCCACCTGAGATCATTTGCATTGGCATACGCCAACAATTCAGATTTTCTGAATGAAAGCAGTGGGCGGATGATGTAACCACTTCGTTCGCGCATACCACGAAGTCCGCTTATACCCGTACCACGAAAAAAATTCATCATCGCTGTCTCGATATTATCGTCGGCATGATGTGCGGTCGCAACGACGTCGACGGTACCGGAATCAACAAGTTCAGTGAACCATGCATACCTCAACTCACGCGCGGCAAGCTGAATCGAAATTCCTCTCTGTGCGGCATAGTCAGAAGTATCGAAAGCACGACAGTGAATATCTGCAGAGTACTTCGCAGCAAGATCTGTAACAAACTGCTCGTCCATGTCGCTCTCGTGACCACGCAGCTGGAAATTGCAGTGTGCGATGGAAAAAGGTATCGGCGCTTGCGCAAACAGGTGTGCGAGTACAATCGAATCAACTCCCCCGCTGACTGCAACGAGCACCCTTTCATTTGCAAGGATCAGCCTGCGGGATGCGATATGTTGAATGAATGTTTCGAGCATTGGAGTCAATCAGGATCTTCCAGCTCATTTAAGGCAGCGGCAAGTTCGTTCAAAGCATGCTGGTCGTTCGCGGCACGGGCAACGGCCTTACCCTTCGAATACCATTCTCTTGCAGCTTCGAGATCGCCGGTACGTTCACACAACTTGGCAATATGATAATACGATCCCGTGTAAGAAGGGTCACGGGAAAGCAATTCAATGAACAGCGACTTTGCTTGTTGATCGTCTCCTATCTTGATGTACTCCAGTGCAAGCGCATGTTGAAGGAAATTGTCGCCAGGACTTTTCGCGAGATATTCTTTTATCTTTTCAATTCTGTCCATGCTTCGCGAAGATTCTTGTGGCCGTTAAATTTTGGGCAAGTTTTGTTTTTTACTAAAAAAATTCTTTGTTTGCAGCAATAATTAGTTGCATAAACAACTTATCACTTTTAACTTGCCACGATGAAGATATTAGTATGTATCAGCAAGACCCCTGACACGACGGCAAAAATAACCTTCACCGATAACAATACGAAATTCGCCGAAGCCGGTGTGCAGTGGATCATCAATCCTTACGATGAATGGTATGCGTTGGTGCGTGCCATCGAGTTGAAAGAAAAAGATGCCTCCACTGTTGTCCATCTGATATCTGTCGGAGGCGCGGACATGGATCCGGTGATTCGAAAAGCTCTTGCATTGGGCGGCGATGAGGCAATTCGTGTAAATGCCGTGAGCAACGACGCGTTTTACATTGCATCACAGATTGCGGAAGTGGCGCGCGAAGGCGCATACGACCTGGTGTTTACAGGCAAAGAAACCATTGATCAGAATCGTTCATCTGTCGGAGCGATGGTAGCAGAACTTCTTGATATGACGTTTGTGAGTCACGCTACCAAATTCGATTTGAGCGGAAACACCGCCACTGTAACCAGGGAAATAGAAGGAGGTGAAGAAACCGTAGAAGCGGATCTTCCTCTTGTTGTCAGCTGTCAGAAAGGAATGGCCGAGCAGCGGATACCGAACATGAAGGGAATTATGGGTGCAAGAACAAAACCATTGAAGGTGCGGGAAGCAGTTGCCGCCGATTCATTGACGACCGTTGCATCATACGAATCACCGGCTCCAAAAGCGGGCGTAAAACTCGTTTCTCCCGACAATGCAGAAGAGCTGATCAGGTTGTTGCATGAAGAGGCGAGGGTGATTTGAGCTTTGAGCTATGAGCTTTGAGCTGTGAGCTTTGGGTATCAGGTTTCGGGTGTCGGGTGTCGGGAAAAAATATTGATCATTGAGCAGGGTTTGCAATAAAACGTATTCAAGATTGAAATGACTAATTAATAAGCGAGCTGTGAGGTTATGGGTGCCTGATACCTGACACCTGATACCCGAAGCCCAAAGCTCACAGCTCAAAGCCCATAGCATAAAAATGAAAATTCTAACATTCATCGACCAATCCGAAGGCAAGCTGAAAAAGACAGTATTCGAGATCGTTTCGTACGCGCGCGAGATTGCGAAGCAAACAAACGGAACTGTCGAAGGAATAATCCTGGGTAAGAGCGACGACGACCTGTCGGTGCTGGGTAAATACGGGCTCTCGAAGTTGCATCATGTGCAGGACGAACGGCTGAATTATCTCGACAGCAAACTGTACAGCAAAGTCATTTCAGAGGCGGCGAGCAGCCTGGGGTCGGAACTCGTGATATTCTCGAACAACATTTCCGGTAAAGCGATCGCACCAAGAGTCTCGGCCCGACTAAAAGCCGGCCTTGTTTCCGGAGCAATGAGCCTTCCATCGACAAACGGAGGCTTTGTCGTTAGAAAGACTGTCTTCTCCGGTAAGGCGTTTGCTAATGTGTCGATCACTACGCCTGTCAAAATAATAGCACTCAATCCAAATTCTTATAAATCACAGGAAGCTGAAGGAACAGTCGAGATAGTGCCGATGCAGGCAACGGTGCCGGATTCTTCGATCCGGGTGAAATCTGTAAACAAGGTCACCGGAAGCATTCCATTGAGCGAGGCAGAACTGGTGGTGAGTGGTGGTCGTGGATTGAAAGGACCAGAGCATTGGGGCATGATCGAAGAACTTGCTCAAACCATCGGAGCCGCTACTGCATGCAGTCGGGCAGTTGCCGATGCGCATTGGCGTCCGCATCATGAGCATGTGGGACAAACAGGACTTGCCATCTCTCCCAATTTATATTTAGCTATCGGAATTTCCGGCGCTATTCAACATCTTGCCGGTGTAAACAGGAGCAAGGTTATCGTCGTTATTAATAAAGATCCCGAAGCTCCGTTCTTCAAAGCCGCCGACTATGGCATTGTTGGTGATGCCTTCGAAGTGGTGCCCAGACTCATTGAAGCAGCGAAAAAAATCCGCTGATCCGGCACGGGTTCGGCCACTCCGGTTTTTGGATAAAATCTTGTACGTTTGTGATCCGGAAAAATCACTAACAATCAGGCAATCCTTCAACGGATCGATCAGGTGCAGTTATGAAGAAAATTGAGTTGGAAATAGTTGCGTTGTCGCACAGCATTACCCAAACCCATTCTTATGCTGTGGTTTTAGGTGAAGTGAACGGCCTCAGAAGGCTGCCGATCGTCATCGGAGGTTTTGAAGCGCAGGCTATTGCAGTCGCTCTCGAAAAAATGCACCCGAGCCGTCCGCTTACCCACGACCTGATGAAGAATTTCATGAATGCCTTCAATATTGACCTGCAGGAGATCATCATCTGCGATTTACAGGAAGGCATCTTTTACTCCAAGCTTTTGTGCGTCAGCGAACACGATACGGTTGAGATCGATTCACGCACGTCCGACGCACTTGCGCTGGCGGTTCGTTTTGGCTGTCCGATCTATACCTACGACAACATCCTGGAAAGTGCCGGAATTTTGATGGAAGACTCCGCGGGAAAAAAGAAGCTCGCCAAAGAAGCCGTAACCACCGAATCGTCGCGCGGTTCCGACGATCTTCGGGCGCTGTCGCTCGAAGAACTCAACACCCTTCTTAATGAAGTATTGGAGCAGGAGGATTACCTGAGGGCGATCGCGATTCGCGACGAGATCAACTCCCGCAAACGGTCGAGGTAAACGGCCGCCAATTTCAAATCCATTGATAGCGTTTCCGAATTGCAAGATCAACCTGGGACTCTACATCAAGTCCAAACGCCTCGACGGCTATCACGATATCGAAACCATTTTTATTCCGGTCAGCCTGTGCGATGTTCTTGAAATAGTTGCCGCTAACGACTCGGAACCCATTCCTTTTTTCCAGTCGACAGGGCTGCCGATCGACTCCGACCCGCATGTCAATCTCTGCAGCAAGGCCTATCACCTGGTGAAGTCCGACTTTCCAGACCTGCCGGACATCAACATCCATTTGCACAAGATGATTCCGATGGGTGCCGGCCTGGGCGGAGGATCATCGGACGCCACCAGCATGCTCCAATTGCTGAACAAGAAATTCCAGCTTCAGTTGTCCATCGAACAGCTCGCAGTGTATGCCTTGCAGCTTGGAAGCGACTGCCCTTTCTTTTTATACAACGAGCCCTGTTATGCAACCGGCCGGGGTGAAGGTTTAACGCCATTCGCGGTTGATTTAACAGCGTACCAACTCCTGCTTGTTTGTCCGGATATCCATATCAGCACGGCGTGGGCGTTCAGCCGGATCACTCCGGCTCACGAGTATGCTGACCTCCGTAGCTCGGCTAAAAATCCGGTGGCCCATTGGAAAACGAGCATCCGCAATCAGTTTGAAGAAGCGGTTTACGCTGAATACCCCGAGCTTCGCGAACTGAAACAAACACTGTACGGCGCAGGGGCCGTGTATGCATCAATGAGCGGAAGCGGGTCGGCGCATTATGCCTTGTTCGAAGGCTCGATTCCGAACATCGGGCTTCCTGCGACTTTTCGCGTTTTTCACTGTAAACCTGGCAAATGAAAGTTACCGGATTCACATTCATCAGAAATGCCGTGAAGTATGATTACCCCGTTGTGGAATCCATTGCATCGATATTGCCATTGTGTGATGAGCTGATCGTGAACATCGGAGATTCCGATGATGGCACTGAGCAACTGATCGCTAACATATTGTCTCCGAAGATCAGGATCATTCATTCTGTGTGGGACAAGTCGCTCATCGAAGGTGGCAGGGTGCTCGCAGAAGAAACGAACAAGGCGTACGATGCTATATCCGCCGACAGCGACTGGTGTTTCTATATCCAGGCCGATGAAGTGGTACACGAAAAATATTATACTGCCATTCGCAATGCAATGAATCAGTATAAGGACGATACACGTGTGGAGGGACTGCTGTTCCGCTATCTGCACTTTTATGGCAGCTACGACTATGTGGGCGACACCCGCAAATGGTACAGTCATGAGATACGGATCGTACGAAAAGATTCGAGCATACGATCATACCGCGATGCACAGGGGTTTCGTAAAGACGGAAAGAAATTGAAGGTGAAAGAAATTGATGCATACATCTACCATTACGGATGGGTGCGACACCCCGAGTTGCAATTGAGAAAACGTTTGGGGTTTGAGAAGTTGTACAACACAGACGAGCTTGCAAGCAAGATCTCGAAAAAGGAAAGTGAACAATTCGATTATTCAGAGATCGACTCGCTGACGAAGTTCACTGGTACGCATCCGATCACAATGCACGACCGGATCCGGAAGAAGAACTGGTCGTTCGATCATGATCTTTCAAAGAAAAATTTTTCGCTGAAGGGAAGGTTGTTGCACCTGATTGAGAGATTTACGGGAAAGAGGTTGTTTGATTATAGGAACTATGAGAAGATTAGTTGAAGGTTGAAAGTTGAAAGTTGAAGGGGAAAGGCATTCACCGCAAAGGATCCCGGCTGAGCCGGGACAAAGGAGCGCAAAGGAAACAACAATACATGTCTGCAATCGTCAATATAAGGTCCGAATTTCGTGAAGCCTTCGCGTCCCTCTGCGTCCATTGCGACCTTTGCGGTGAACTGTATTTCCATTTTTTGCTTTTCCCCGCCTCAGCTAACGCTGAGTCAGGGAGGCCTTTTACCTTTTCACTTTTACCTTAGCTCTTTTTTAGTAATTTGCACCAAATTTCAACCCATAGCCTCGACTACTTTCATATCACCCTTCCTTTCAAGAAACCTCGATTTTCTTGACCATCCCACGGGGTTATAATCTGCATTTCCAACTTCTTCGTTTAATTTTTCTTCACTGACTAATTGTTTCAGCAATGAATACCATTTCTGCATCAACACATGCATCACAATATTATTTCGATCTCGAAGAGCGCTATTGCGCCCACAACTATCATCCTCTTCCAGTAGTTCTCAAAGAAGGCAAAGGCGTTCATGTATGGGACGTCGAAGGCAGGCAGTACTATGATTTCCTAAGTGGTTACTCGGCAGTGAACCAGGGTCATTGCCACCCGAAGATCCTGCAAACATTTCTTGACCAGGCATCAAAGCTTACACTTACTTCGCGCGCATTTTTCACGGACGCGCTCGGAGAGTACACCAAATTCATGTGCGAAAAATTCGGCTACGACAAGTTGCTGCCGATGAACACCGGTGTTGAAGCGGTTGAAACGGCCATCAAACTTTGTCGTCATTGGGCTTACCGCGTTAAAGGCATTCGTCAGAATGAGGCCGTCATCATTGTTTGCAAAGAAAATTTTCACGGACGAACCAGCACTGTGATATCCTTCAGCAGCGATCCATCGGCGTACCAGGACTTCGGTCCGTACATGCCGGGGTTTGTCGCGGTTCCGTTCAATGACCTGCCTGCTCTTGAGGCTGCTTTGCAGAATAAGAATGTAGCGGGATTTCTTGTTGAACCAATCCAGGGTGAAGCGGGCGTTGTTGTTCCCGACAATGGATTTCTTTCAAAAGCGAAACAGTATTGCGAAGATGCAAACGTGCTGTTCATTGCAGATGAGATTCAAACCGGTTTGGGTAGAACCGGAAAAATGCTGTGTTGCGACCATGAGGATGTAAGAGCCGATATTCTTATACTCGGAAAGGCATTGAGCGGAGGCATGATGCCTGTGTCGGCTGTGCTTGCCGACGATGAGATCATGCTTACGATCAAGTCAGGTGAACATGGGTCGACATATGGCGGGAACCCGCTCGCATCGCGGATTGCAATCACATCCATTGAGGTACTTGAGCAGGAAGGCATGATCGCGAACGCTGAAAAAATGGGATCATTGCTGCGGAGCGAGATCGAGGCTATCGAAACTGATCTGATCTCAGTGGTACGTGGGAAGGGTTTGCTGAACGCAATTGTCATAGAGCATACGAATCCGGATGCGGCATGGGAAATTTGTTTGTTGATGAAAGAAAAGGGACTGCTTGCAAAACCGACGCATGGTGATAAGATCCGTCTTGCACCACCATTGATCATTACAGATTTGCAAATTCAGCACGCAGCAAAAATCATAGGTGAAAGTGTTGCGGAATTTGCTTCACGGCATTAGCATACAACAATTTTGAACAAGCAGGCATTACGCGATATCGCCATAGGTTCTGGAGACGGGTTGATTCTTCCTCTCGCTGTGGCGAGTGGGTTATACGGGTATGGAATGGATCATTCAACCATCGTGCTGGTGGTATCGTTGCAAATTCTTGCCGGGGCCATCACAATGGGACTGGGCGCATATTTCTCGGGAAAATCGGAAATGGGCGACTATCGTTCTTCGATCGCTGAGAAAAATCCCGGCATATTGCGAAAAGCTGAATTGCATAGCCTGTATAAGGAGCTTGGCGTGCCGCACGAAGTGGATGCAACTGTGACGAGTGAGCGGCTCAAAGATGATACCGACTGGCAAAAGTTCATCAGCGAATACAAACCGTTCGAATCGGTGTCGCCTGCCATGTCTGCGATAACCATCGCGTTGGGCTACCTGGCCGGCGGTATTATAGTTCTCCTACCCTATCTCGTGAACATTAACAGACCCATGATTGTTTCGTGCATTGTTGCGAGCGTGGCAATGTTTGTTGCCGGATCAATGAAAAGCAAAGCGAACAAAGAGCGTGCGTGGAAGGGTGGAGTCAGGTTACTGGTTGTGGGACTCGCGGCTGCCGTTGCAGCTTTTTTTGTCGGGCGTATGTTTTAAGTTTCGCTTACCTGTTGATTGTTCGTCGCCTTAAGTTTCATGTTTGGCAGAAGTGCCGCGAACAACACAACGATTGTTGATATCAGCATGATCCAGATGCCGGGTAATTTTTGCGGACAGATTCCGCGATAACAGGTCGAGTAAACAATGAATGTTTTGATTGCATAGGCAAGCAGGATGGTACAGAGCAGAAGGTTTGCGCGTTTCGCCCAAACCCTGGGGATCAGAAACCCAACAATGATCAATGCAGCAAAGAATATGAGGAACTTGCCGGGCTTGCCGTAGATGTTCGATTCAGAGAAAAAGCCGGTAAATGATTTTTGAATGTCCGGGTAATACGTCCAGTTCATAAAGCAGGATGCACAAAGCAACAGTCCGGCTATTATCCCAATGGTTGTCGAATACTTCATGATTTAATGTGACAGCGATGCAGTCGGTCTCTTTTGTTGAATCGAGGCGTCGAAATTATGACAATTCAAATATGCGGTATTGAAATCATTGGTTGCAAAACAGTTTTATAATTTCGCCGCAATTATAGGATATGACCAACAACAACAATCTTGAACGCGTACTGAAAGGACTGATGAATCGGTATGTTTCGCGTGTGCCCGACGTTCCGGCGATTTTCACCGCGATGAGGGACGAAGGAATTATATCGTCGGATGAAGAAATCGAGAACGATCATATTGCGTTTCGGACATTGGCGGTATCACATCTCGGCATCCAATCGCTTGAAAAGATTTTCCTTGGTTATGGGTATGAACGTCGCGACCGGTATTTCTTTGAATCGAAGAAGCTGAATGCTTTCTGGTATTCGCCACCATTGCCGAAGTATCCACGAATATTTATCAGTGAATTGCGAGTCGATGATCTGTCAGATGATGCAGCTGCGATAGTTCGAAAATATACAGACACGATCAGTTCTGATCCCGTTGATGCTTTGGATTTATCGAGGCCCGAAAGCGTGGACGAATTTCTCCACAGCGGATTGTGGCCTCTGCCCACCGTTGAAGACTATGATGCGCTTGCAAGTGAAACGGAATATGGAGCGTGGGCGATTTACAATCGGTATTATTTAAATCATTTTACGATCAGCGTACACAATCTGAAATCCGGTTATAATACAATTTCAGATTTCAATCGCTTTCTTGAACGAAGGGGTTTTGTATTGAATGATTCGGGAGGCAAGATCAAGCAGAGCCCCGATGGTGGATTGTTGCAGAGCGCAACGGTGGCTAATCTTGTGGAGGCTGAGTTTGCGGGCGGTGTGTTGCGAATGATCCCTGGTTCGTATGTAGAATTTGCGGAACGAAGGGTGTTGCCACAATTTGCGAATCTCGCCGACACCGAGATCCGGCGCGGGCACCGGCGCGAAGGATTCGAAGCCGCAAATGCCGACAGGATATTTGAGAGTACGTATAGTGAGCAGGTGGAGAAGAGGTAGTTGAAAGTTGAAAGTTGAAGGTTGAAGGAAGAGAACTGTCCCCCGCTGGCGGGGGTAGGGGGTGGACAGGGAAATTCAAAGTTCAAGGCCCGCCCGACTCACATCGGCGGAGGCGGGTTGAAACTTTACGTTACAGACGGGTCTCTTCGAAGGAGGACCCGTCGTTATGTTTACGACGAGTCTTCCCGACATTCGTCGGGAAAGACTCGTCTGAGACAAAAGGAGCGCGAAGCAACCAACCGGCTGTTCCCGAACTCGATACCCGACACCCAAAGCCCAAAGCTCATAGCTCGTAGCTCAAAGCTCACAGCCCAGCCCAAGGCACACGATTTGAAGTCCATTCCTCATGAAGCTGTATCCTGCTGCCATTCCCGACCGGGAGGAATGGTTGAACACTATTACTCATGCATTGGGTCTGTTGTTTGGACTGATCTGCGTTCCGCTACTGCTCCTCAAAGCATTTGATAAAAATTCCGGATCTCTTATTGCGGCCGCAACCATTTACGGCGTTTCGTTGCTGATGGTATTTTGCTTTTCTACCATTTTTCATTCGTGCCGCGAAGGCAAACGCAGGCAGCTTTTCAAAACACTTGATCATATCAGTATCTACTACCTGATCGCGGGAACTTATACTCCGTTCATTCAGGTCTTCGTGCAAAATGAATTCGGCGAACGATTGTTGTATGCGTTATGGGGACTCACAGCGATCGGCACCATATTTAAATTGTTTTTCACCGGGAAGTATGAAATTCTATCAACGCTCGTTTACCTCGCAATGGGTTGGATGTTGCTGACCGGCATCAATGATTTTTTCGGCAATATGCCGGGGCTTGTCACTAACCTTATCATCCTTGGAGGAATATTGTACAGCATCGGCGTATTCTTCTACGTGCGCGAATGGTTCCGGTATCACCATGCCGTATGGCACGTGCTGGTGGTAGCTGCCGCAGCGTGTCACTTCATGGCAATCTTCGAAGCAGTTCAACAGTTTCCGGCAGCCGGTTGACCGGGATTTTCACGGGTCGTTTTCTCTTTAAAAAATCCCTACTTTTGCAACGATCAATTGCCCGCCGCAGCGGGTAATTTTTTTGAAAAGGTCCTGTGGCCGAGTGGCTAGGCAGAGCTCTGCAAAAGCTCCCACAGCGGTTCGAATCCGCTCGGGACCTCGAAACGACGATCATCTTCACGTGATCGTCTTTTTTTTTAATTGTCTTAAAACTTTACGTTCCCGGACACAGTGTTAGCGCACAATTATCCTCTCCGTGTTCTCTTCATACATCTTTGCATCCGCCTTCCTGGTTATTTTCCTGCCATGCACCCGAAGATTTTGAATCGTAACATCACTCACGAGATGACCTGCGTCGAAGCCATAAAAAATAGAAAATGGGAATGGCCCGTCGACGATTGAAATGTCTTTCAATACGACATTTTTAATATGACCGCGATATTGAGCGTGATACTTCTTCGCACTGTCCGGCACATGCGTTACACCATCCCATGCGCCACGCAGATAACGCTGTTGCCTTTCCTCTTTTGTCTTTGGCCCGTCGATACTGTATTGCGAAAGGAGAATTGCAAAATCAAAAAGTTTGTGACGGGCGTCTTCGATTCGGATGTTTTCGAACAACACATCGCGAACCGTCGACTTGTCTGCATTATGAATGCTGATCGCAGCACCCGCCTCGACATGTATGATGTCGCAATCCGTTATGCGGATGTTCTTCACTTCCGCCGCACGGAGTTCAAAGCCAATTTCTATCGCGTTGCCCCAAAGCGCGTTCCATAGTACGCAGTTGCGAACCGTAATGTTGTTTACTATTTCAGATTCGGGATAATCGAAATTCGCCTTGATAGCGATGTTATCGTCTTTGGTTCGTATGAACGAATTCTGCAACGTAACATTTGTGCTCCGCGCGATGTCTACACCATCGTCGCTTGCATTGTCGCTGATGATCTTGATATTGTCAATCATCACCGAGTCGCTGTGGAGCGGTACGATCTGCCATGTGGTTCCGTTGTGAAGGATCACATCCCTGACTTCGACGTTGCGGCAATCGCGGAACTGAACAAAGTGACGATACCTGCTTTTGTCTTTCACATTGTCCGTGCCGTCGAGTATCCCGCGGCCGCGAAGCTTTATGTCCGATCCGTTGGCAGCATGGATAGCGCCTTTCACGACCGCGCCGCCTTCGACATATACCATTTTATTGCTCTCAACCTGGAGTACTCCTATATCGTGGACCTTGCCGGCTTCAAAAAACAAGACATCGGTAGCGCTTTTTGAGGGCTTATTTATCTCCGGCGGATTGGCGAAAATATATAGCGGCATAGTGATCTTTCCGTTCAGTTCGACGCTCAACTGGCAGGGTTTTGAGATTGTAAGCGTGATAGTGGAGTCGGGTTTGATCACTGCCCGTACGCCCGAAGAAAGCGGACGAATGTCCACCCACTTCACATCCTGGTTGGCCTTGATGCGAATCGTTGCTGCACCGCCAAGATCGAACGCCGTATAGGCGGCGGTCGGTGCCTGGTTCACGAACATCTGTTCGCCGTTTGCCCAAACTTGATAATGTTCCGATCGCGGCCACCCGGCCGGATACGAGTAACCAACAACAGAAGATTGAGTGAAAGCAATCGAAGAATTGATGACCAGCAAGAAGACGGGGCAGAAAGATTTCCAAAACATCATGTACAGTTCAGCGCAAATTATTGCGGTCGCCGGTTCATCTATCCTGACGAATCGGCTATTTCCGCGGAACTTTTTTGTAATCGAGATAAATATCTACCAAACGGTAGAAATTGAAAATCAGAAACAACAGCAGGATGCCAAACGGCAGCGGTTCTATAGGCGGCAAAGAAACAAAGCCTACACCGAAGGTTACGGTTCTGAGGTCGTACGTAAATGTGAGGAGATGGAATACACCGAGCATAAGAAACACTCCAATCGCAAGCAGTGCATGCCGGTCGGATTTCAAAACGAAATAAACAACAGGCACAAACATGAGCACTGAAAGATAGTGTCGCCAGTTCGGGGAATACCCCTCGATAAATAACTTGCCCCACGAGTAAAGAAGACAAATGGCGATTGCGACAAACGGCATTAGTATATAAAGACGATAAGACTTCATAGGCTGGGTGATCAAGATAGTTCGATCACCGGAAGTTTCCAACATCGCGTCGAAACCCGAACCTTGATCTAGTGTTTCAAAATTTCAACGAATTGGCAAACGCCGTCTACAACCTGGTGAAAAATGTCATTATTGACGTTCTGCCCGATGTGGGAACCGGCCGCATGGCATGATTTTGTGGCCACTCCGTCGTTATCTATTACTTAATTCAAAACGAATACTCATGGCAGAATTAAAAGTTCAACCCAAAAAAGGGTCGTCCTGGATTCTTTGGTTGCTCCTGTTGCTTGGAATTATCGCGGTCGTTTATTTCCTTACCCGGAACAACGACACTGATCCGGCCACTAACACCATCGGATCCAACGCCGACAGTGTCGCTGTGAACCCACCCGACAACGCGCAGGCAGAAACCCGCGATGAAGGCTGGGCGGCTATCGACTGGAACGCATCGCGCCTGAGTGCCGATGAAATCAAGACGAAAGATGTAGAAGTTCGCGGGAACGAAATGTATGGCATCTATTCGCTCAACGAAACGATTCTGTTCGAAGAGGGCAAGACCGACATCCGGAGTTCCGCTGAAAACAATCTGAAAGAGATTGCAGCTTCTATCAGCAAAAGGTACAACGGTGGAAAAGTGCGTATCTACGGACATACCGACGCTCAAGGCGAAGAGGCTTCCAACAGGCAGCTTTCGGAGCAACGGGCAACTGCAGTTCAACAATGGCTGATGAACAAAGGAAATCTTAGCGGAACGGACATCAGTGTTCATGCGCGAGGCGAAGACGAGCCAGTGGCTTCAAATGACGACGAAAAAGGACGCAAGAAGAACCGGCGAGTTGAGATTGTCGCAATGAAACAAAACAATCAACAATAACCGCGTAGCGTAACCGCTTGCACAAACTTTTAGTTATGAACCGCTCCGACAATAACGATAGCAATCATAAAGGAAGAACAAGAAATCTTCAGGAACTAAGTGGCAGTTCCTTCGAAATTGCCGATGGCCAGCCGGACATCCGCGGATGGAACGTTAAAGACTTCAACGGCAGAAAGATCGGTGAAGTAGATGAACTCATCTTCGATGAAAATTCCCGCAGGGTTCGGTATATGGTTGTGGACCTTGATGGTAACGATCTGGATCTCGGCGACCGTGAGGTTCTGGTACCAATCGGCTTCGTACAGCTTCACGAAAAGGACGACGATGTCATCCTTCCGCTAGTGAGCCGTAACCAGTTGATGGCGTTACCCGACTATGAAGAAGACGGTATCACACCAGAACTTGAACAAAGGGTGCGAACAATTTTTACGGGATCGGGACAAGAATCAGACACAACTGTCAACACCGGATCCCGGAGAGACGAACAGTTTTACGAGCACGAACATTTTGATGACAGGAAATTGTATCGCAAACGTGACGCAGATCGGGCATCAAATACCGCAAATTCCGATGACAGATACGATGACTCGGACGCGCGCTACCTTCGTTCGAGAACGAATGAAACAGATTATAACAACAGGGACAATTTAAATCGCAATGAGCTTGGTCAGGATGCGGTTGAATGGAAAAAGAGGAACAGGGACCAGGATCGTTTGTGACGTTAGGAACTGAGAAATAGAAGGCGGTTAAACAACCGCCTTCTTTCGTTTGTGGGTGTCGGGTGTCACGCCTGATACCTGACACCAGATACCTGAGACCCCAATATTAAATTTTCCCATTTTACTGCTGATGGCATCGCGTTTGAACCAACATTAAAAACACTGTTATGAATTTGTCGAATGCAATTGAAGGAGGTATAGCAGGTGCAAGTACGTTGACATTGATCAGAGAAGCGCTGAGCAGTATTGACCGGGATCAATCGAAACCAAGATTATTACATAAGCCGGGCATTATAAAGAAGATAAAAAAGGAATCAAAGCGTAAGAACGGCAATCCCGCAAAACTGTATATCACACTAGCGGGCGAATTGCTTTCGTCGGCGGCTTACTTTGGACTAACCGGTCTGGGCAAAAAACGCAACGCTGTTCTCAGGGGCGGCCTTCTCGGCGCAGCGGCGGGGATAGCAGCAGCTTACCTGCAGCAACCGGAAACAACCGAGGAAGAACAAAATTCGGACATCGGTCTCAAAAGGAAACTTACAACCGTTTCATTGTACACAGCCGGCGGCCTTCTCGCCGGGGTAGCCGTGAAACACCTCAATAGGCCGAAGCTCAAAAAAATCAAGAAATATTTCAAGAATCAGTAAGGGCCAGACGGTGGATAACTGGTAGAAAGAATTAATACAGCAGGAATTGAAAATTGCTTTATTTGCACACGCATTATACCAACTTTATGCTTTCCGTTCCAAACAACCCCCAACAAACTGAGTACAAGAAATTTTACAGGTTCCTGCCTGTACTCACCGAGGAGCAGATCGTGAAGCTGAGAGACATTGCCATCGGTGTAAAACGTATCTCCGCATTTTCAGATGAAGAGATCGTTGAGCTCGAGAGGCAATTGAACACAGACTTCCGCTCCGACATGAGACCTGCTCTTGCTGGCCGTTAATTGCGCATCTCTTACTTCAGTTATCTTCGGCAATCGAATACATTACAATGCATCGGATTGCTGAATCAGAACTCATTTTAAATTCACGCGGAGCGGTTTATCATCTTGATCTTCTTCCCGAAGAAATTGCTGATACAATAATCACTGTTGGCGACCCTGATCGCGTTGCTCTTGTTTCAAAACATTTCGATTCCATTGAGCTTTGTAGAAACCAACGGGAATTTATTACACATACCGGCTACGTCGGAAAGAAACGTCTGACCGTCATCTCTACCGGTATTGGTCCCGACAACATAGACATTGTTCTTAATGAGCTGGACGCACTCGTCAACATTGATTTGAATTCGCGTGTACCAAATCCGGAAACAAGATCACTCAGAATCGTGAGGGTTGGTACCGCTGGAAGTTTGCAGGCCGACATTCCTGTAGACAGTTGGGTCGCATCAACGCATGCCATCGGAATTGATAATTTGATGAATTTTTACCAGCACGAACAAACGGAAGAGGACAAATTGATCCTTCAACATTTCGTCACACATACACAGTTGAACAGCCAAATCTCGCGTCCGTATATCAAAGGCGCCGCTGCTTCTCTGATGCGTCTGTTCGTAGACAAATTCGCTCACGGGATCACAGTTACATGCCCGGGGTTTTATGCGCCGCAGGGAAGAATACTTCGTTTTGGACTTGCGATGCCTGGCTTCATCGATAAATTATCCGGCTTTACGTTCGGACAACACCGCATTTGCAACTTTGAAATGGAAACGTCGGCCATCTACGGACTCGGCAAATTGCTCGGCCACCACTGCATTTCTCTGAGCGCGATTGTTGCAAATAGGGTAACGAAGCAATATTCGGCCGACAGCAGTGCAACCGTGAACCGCCTGATCACGCATGTGATTGAGACCCTTTCAGCAGAAGGATGAAACAGCACTCGACAGAATAGCAAACAAGTAGGTAATTTTGCCGCGAATGCGATAAAGCAGCTATGGACATACCATTTTTTAAATACCAGGGCACGGGAAACGATTTCATCATCATCGACAACAGAAACGCAGAATTTTCATCGCTTACAACAGAACACATCAATCGGCTGTGCGATCGTAGGTTTGGAATTGGCGCAGACGGTTTGATGCTGCTTAATGTGAAAGACGGATATGATTTTGAGATGAAATATTATAATGCCGATGGACGCGAAGGTTCGATGTGCGGCAATGGTGGACGCTGTATGGTTAAGTTTGCATACCATCTCGGCATACACAAACCATCATACAAATTTTCTGCGGTCGATGGCGATCATGAAGCCGAGATCGACCTGGATGGAACCGTGAGTCTGAAAATGAGTGATGTAAATGAGATCAGGCAATACCATGGCGATTACTTGCTGGATACAGGTTCTCCACACTATGTAAAGATGGTATCGAACGTGAACGAATACGACGTGGTGTTCCAAGGAAAAAAGATTCGCAACAGCAACAACTTTGTTAAAGAGGGAATCAACGTCAACTTCGTTGAACAACGAAAAGACGATGAGATCTTTGTTCGAACATATGAGCGCGGAGTGGAGAATGAAACATTATCATGCGGCACAGGTGTAACGGCCGCGGCTCTGACCTGCTATCACAATGAGAACGGCTTCAATGATGTAACCGTTCTTACACGCGGGGGAAGACTGTCCGTAGAATACGACCGCCACGAAAACAATCACTTCCGTAACATCTGGCTATCGGGACCGGCAGATAAGGTATTTAGTGGAACCGTTAGGGTTGAAGGATGAGTTGGTTGAAGTTCAGGTGACTCGTCTGAGACGCATAGCTGATACCTGATACCTGACAGCTGATACCCAACCCCGGATTATCCAAACCCCTCGAACGCTTATCTTCGCGCCGCGTGATCCAGTACTTCAAAAATATCAATCACAAAACGATTGCGATTACTAAGCCGGAATCCGGTTCCTGGGTCAACATCATACCCCCGTTAAAACAAGAGGAATTTTCGGAACTGTCCGAGTCCCTCGAGATTCCGCTCGATTTCCTTACCGACTCACTTGACATCGACGAACGAAGCAGGTTCGAAGAAGAAGACAAGGTGAAACTCGTGGTAATAAAAACTCCCACGGAAAACAATTCATTCAACGAAAGCGACGCATATTATATCACAATTCCGATCTGTATAATTCTTACGCATAACCAGATCGTCACTGTCAACTCATTCGACAACGGCGCAATCAAGAAGTTCCTGAATACTTTCCAAAACCGGAATCCAGATAAGAAGAGCATGATGGTGTTGAAGATCATTGAAAAGATAATCCACACCTACATGGAGTTTTTGAAGGAGATCAATGTTCGCAGAAACGTACTTGAGCAGAAACTGTATGCTGCCAACCGGAATGAGCAGTTGTTGCAGCTGATGCGCATACAGAAAAGCCTCGTGTATTTCGTAACGGCACTTCGGTCGAATGAAATGTTGTTGATGAAAATTCAGCGAACAAATTTTCTTGGTCTGAACGAAGAGGAAAAAGAAATACTTGATGACCTGATTGTTGACAATTCGCAGGCGCTGGAAATGGCCAACATCTATACAAACATTCTCAGCAGTACTCTCGATGCATTTGCAAGTATCATTGCGAACAATCAGAACGAAGTGTTGAAAAGATTGTCGGTGATCACGATCGTGCTTACATTTCCTGTGCTTGTTGCAAGTATCTACGGCATGAATGTACCCATCCCCTATTCGCGGTCGCCATATGCCTTTTATATTCCGGTATCGTTGTCACTTGTGATCTCTTTGATCATCGGCTGGTCGTTTCTGAGAAAAAAGATTTTTTGATTCAACAGTAGTACATGTTCAATCTCCGGGTTTATGGTATCCTCATAAATGAAAAAAAGCAGGTGCTTGTCAGTGATGAATTCATCAGGGGCAATTACTATACAAAGTTTCCGGGCGGCGGGCTTGAGTTCGGAGAAGGTACGAGAGATTGTCTCGCACGAGAATTTATGGAAGAGATGGCATTGAAGGTGAGCGTGAAAGAGCATATCTACACAACAGATTTTTTTCAGATGAGCGCGTTCAACCCGAGTCATCAGATTATTTCAATTTATTATCGTGTTGAACCGCTCGAGGATATCCGTTGTCCGATCAGAACGAGTGAATTTGATTTCGACGCCGCGCAGATGGAGGTGTACAACAAAACCGGTGAATGTGAAACATTCCGGTTTATCGATTGGGAGCAACTTTCAGAACAGTCGGTGACCTTGCCGATTGATAAGGTTGTGGCGGGGGTCGTGAAGACGTTGTATAGGGATGAGCGTTGAGGTACGAGCTTTGAGCTATGAGCTATGAGTTTTGGGCTTATGCTCTAACAGGTGCGAACTTCTTATGAGAGCCCGCTGTTTATCATTTCTACCACCAACGGTCAAAAGCGGAATAAAATTGAGAAAGCTCTACAATGGTTTATTAAGTCAAGGCTGTTGGCCAATAGCTCATAGCTTATAGCTCAAAGCCCAAAGCTCAAAGCTCAAAGCCCAAAGCTTCCTCAACACTTCTTTGCTTCTTACCCCCAATCTCTTACCTTTGCGCGATCAAAAAATAAAACCATGTCCACTCTTACGAAATCTAATATCGACTTCAGCCTGAAGTACAAGGTAGCAGACATCAGCCTCGCCGACTGGGGCCGCAAAGAAATCCGTTTGGCCGAAGCCGAAATGCCCGGTCTGATGGCATTGCGCAAGGAATACGGCGCTTCGCAGCCGTTGAAGGGCGCCCGCATTGCAGGATGTTTGCACATGACGATCCAGACCGCAGTTCTGATCGAAACCCTTGTTGCTCTCGGCGCTGACGTAAAATGGAGTTCGTGCAACATCTTTTCTACGCAGGACCATGCCGCGGCAGCAATCGCAGCAGCAGGAATCGGCGTTTATGCATGGAAAGGACAAACACTTGAAGAAGCTGACTGGTGTATAGAACAAACTCTCTTTTTTGGTGGCGCAGATCGCCCGCTTAATATGATCCTCGACGATGGCGGCGACCTTACAAATATGGTGTTCGACAAATACCCTGAACTGGTGCAGCACCTTAAGGGATTGAGCGAAGAAACCACCACAGGTGTTCACCGCCTTTATGAAAGAATGGCAAAAGGAACCCTGCCGGTTCCCGCTATCAACGTAAACGATTCTGTCACGAAATCTAAATTCGATAACAAATACGGCTGTAAGGAATCTCTCGTCGATGCGATCCGCCGCGCAACCGACGTAATGCTCGCCGGAAAAGTTGCGGTAGTAGGTGGTTATGGCGACGTTGGAAAAGGATCGGCCGCATCACTTGCAGGTGCCGGATGCCGCGTAATCGTAACGGAAATCGATCCGATATGCGCATTGCAGGCTGCAATGGACGGATTTGAAGTGAAGAAAATGATCGACGCGGTTAAAGAAGCGGATATCATCGTAACTGCATCGGGTTGTCGCGATCTCATTACCGAGAAACATTTCCGCCTGATGAAAGACAAAGCGATCGTTTGTAACATCGGTCACTTCGATATCGAGATCGACATCGCCTGGATCAACAACAAATACGGCCACACGAAAGATACCATCAAACCACAGGTTGACATTTACAATGTGGATGGTAAAGACATCATCATTCTCGCCGAAGGCCGCCTGGTAAACCTCGGCTGCGCAACAGGCCATCCTTCATTTGTGATGAGCAACTCGTTCACGAACCAAACGCTCGCTCAGATTGAGTTGTGGACCAACCACGAAAAGTACGAGAACAAAGTATACGTTCTTCCGAAACATCTCGACGAAAAAGTAGCGCGCCTGCATCTTGCTAAAATCGGCGTCGTTTTGGATGAACTGACGACCGAACAAGCCAACTACCTCGGGATACCGAAAGACGGGCCGTTCAAGCCGGAGCAGTATAGGTATTAGTTGAAGGTTGAAGGTTGAAAGTTGAAAGTTGAAAGTTGAAAGTTGAAGGTGAATACAGGAATTACTTGAAGGTTGAAGGTTGACGGTTGATAGTTCGAAAAACCTTTGAAGGCGGATTGAAAATTAATTTCGATCCGCCTTCGTTTTTCAACAAACTTCCCGCTTTCAACTTTCAACCTTCAACCTTCAACTTTCAACCTTCAACCTTCAACCTTCAACTTCCCCGCCCATCTATCCATCTTCTTCTCCAGCACCGTCAGGGGCATGCTTCCGTCCTTTAAAAATTCGTCGTGAAAGGCTTGCAGTGAGAACTTATCTCCGAGCATCGATTTGTACTTAGCAATCAGCTCCTGAATTTTCAGGGAGCCTATTTTGTATCCCAGCGCCTGACCGGGACCGGCGATATAACGCTCGACCTCCGCGATCGCACCCTGTTCACTGATCTGTTCATTGTCCATCATGTATCGAATCGCTTCTTCCCGTGTCATACCCTTTGCATGAAGTGCCACGTCTACTACCAGCCTGATCGCACGATGAATTTCATCTCCCAACGCTCCCATGTATTGATACGGGTCGCGATACAAACCGAGCTGGCGACCGAGGCTCTCACAGTACAATGCCCATCCTTCAACATAAGCATTCGACTGATCGTCGTTCCTGCGTACCGATGGAAGATTTTTGTTTTCCCATTGCAAACTTGTCTGATAGTGATGCCCCGGTATTGCTTCATGTAAAAACAGACTCTCCATACCACTGGTGATGTTGTATTGCGTGGCGTCAATGATCGGCGCATAAAAGATGCCGGGCTTCACTCCGTCGGGCGAACGGATATATTCCGCGCTGGCAGACGCCTGCCGGAATTCTTCGGTCCTTCGTATCTCAAACGGTGTTTTAGGAAAGGTTGTAAAATAATTTTTCAGATGAGGCTCAATACGTGACTGGATCGACCTGTATGCATTCAAAACATCTTCGGGCGTCCTGAACGGCCGGAACTGCTTGTCGGTTTTCAAATAATTGAAGAAAGCAGTAAGGTCGCCGTTGAAACCAAGAGAATCTTTTACACGTTCCATTTCCGTTCTGATTCGTTTCACTTCAGCAAGACCGGTCTCATAAATTTCTTCAGGGGTTTTGTTTGTCGTGGTTTGCAGCTTCACCATGAGTTTATAGCGTTCTGCGCCGTCGGGAAGTGCCGAAATGCCAGTGGTGCTCTCCCGTGCTTTGGGGAGATATTCATTCTTAAGAAAGTTCGCCATCCTTTGGTATGCCGGGACAAGTTTTTGACCGATCGTTTGCCGGAACGAGGTGGTCAATCGTTCTTTGTCTGCAGCGTTGAACGACGACGGCATTGTACGAACAGGCCCCCAAAAATGGTGTTGTTCCGGATCAGCTCCGGTCATGTATTCAAACTGCGGGATCATGGACCGAACGAGGGGCTTGGGCAATGTGTACCCTGAATCTGCACCGCGCCGGAAGTATACCACGGCGCTGTCCATCCAGTCGGCAAACATCGTGATACGGCCGATCCAGTTGTCGTAGTCCCGTACCGTTGCAAAGGGTTGTGCGCCGCTGCCCGTCGCCCACTGGCCGATGTACAGGTGCTGTCCCCATAACTGGTCGGTGGGAATCAGGTTCGACCTGAACGACAAATCCTTCAACAGCAGGGTTGCGTACTCGCTCACATATTCGTAGCTGATCTGATCGGTTTCACTCAGTTCTTCCCGATTAAACCCCTGCAATGTCTTCAAACTGCGGTTGTAGAAATCGCGGAGCTTTGCACGATGTCCGTCGGTGAACTCAGGATACATCCTATCGTTGAAGTCGCGAACGCCGTGCCGTGTTGCTTCGAGCGGATGAAGGCTCAGACCTTCGCGGTAATAATTTTCCAGGAACCCGGCGAACGATTCGTTAGAAGTCTGTTGTTTGGTCGCCGTTTGCTGTCCACACGAAACAAAAAAGACAACGCAGAGAAACAAAATAACTCGCATTCGATATGTTATTTGCCCAATGGTATGAAATTAATAGTGTTAACCAATGGAATTGATTTGAGCGGCAGAAACGACATTTCGGCGCAGCGCAGGCCCATCGAAATAAATTAGAAATTTTTTACAAGGTGAAAACCGCTTACAGTCAATCGTAGCATATAAATTGTAGCAATGAAATTATATTCGAAAGATATGCAGGTGCGTTTCATAAAAAACATACAGTTCACCAAACTTATAAAAGCCGAAGGCCGCCTGCGGGAATTCAATTTCCGCAAACCGAACGGCCGTGAAGAAGGACTTTGCACCGTTGATGTCAGCGACGACCGCGGGCAGAGAATCATCTTCAAAATGCAAAAGGACGAGCAAAGCTGGAAGATCCTTCCGCAAAACCTTCCGAATTGGATTCTTGAAAATGAAGGGCGGATGCACGAGTTCATCGAAGAAGAACTTCGGAACGTGTAGTATGCTTCCGGTTTTGTTCTCAATCCATTGCCGGTAACCGTAAAACTTTGTTGTCGTTACTTGCTTCCACGTACGGAGGACAGTCGGGATTCCGGCCTGTCGAGATAGAAGTAACTTGTAGACGAGTAATCGTCGACGCGGTAAAAGTTAACCCATCCTCTTGGAAACCGCGAATCGCTGATCTGAAGACTGTCTTTCAATTCAAACAATCTTACAAACCCGGTGTCGGTAGCCACTGTTACCGGCTTCATCCTCGCTCCTTTTTCCATAAGAGCCTTTACAAGTTTGTAGTCGCCCCCTCCTATCTGCTGTATCGAAGCGCGAAAATTTTTGTGAAACCAGATTTCGTCGGGAATATGGTAGCGGTAGAAAGTGAATTGCCTCGCCTTTTCATCCGCAATCGTACAGCCCTGGTAACGGTTGATGTATGCACCCTGGCCCCAGCCTGTGCCAATATAATCTTCGGTTCCAGTTCCATTGATCGTTGGGAACTCTGTGTCTCCATCCAGGTACATCTTCACTTCGCCTTCGCCAAACCAGGTGCCGGTATAATTGCTGTCGCTGATGATGCCGAAGTTGACTCCAAGAAAGCGACCCTTGCCAGTAACCGTGGGCAAAAACGTAAAATCGCTGCCGAGTTCAGAATTTGGCTGGCGGGTCCAGTATGCATGAAAATACAGCATGTCCGGTTCCGGAGATTTCGTCATAATGAAGTCAACATCGTAAAAGAAAAGGCCGACGTCTTTTTTGCTTTCGTTGATCACGACCATCTTCGCCGATCGCCTGAAGGGCATTGGAATAAAACAGTTGAACGACCTGCCCTCGGGGTTACTGAACAATGCATTCTCGAAAGCGACTGTTCTGCCGAGGCCGACACCAAAAAAATCGCCGAGAGGAACGTCCACAGCAGGCTTAGCGGCGCCGTCCCAGAAAAATTGAAGCCGTACTGACCGCAACATCTCGGGATCACGCTCGCTTATCGTGCACCAGATCCTTTGGATGATTCCGCTGCCGTTTACCTGCAACATTGTCTTTGACTGACCGGCAGGAATTTTTTCAAATGCGTTGCCCTTTGCGCCGGCATTGGTACGGCCGCCGTTGGATTTCAGGCCATTCAAATTTTCAAAGCTGCTGAGTCGCGATTCGCGACCCGGCTGGTATCGATACAGTTCCTGTGATGTGACGGAAAAGGACAATGCAAACAAAAAGAGTAAGCACGGCAATTTGATATTCATCATCGGAAAGAGTTGTAAAATATCTTTGGACAATGATTGAAGGTCTTACAATTTCGCGTGCCTCAAGGGCCGATCTTGGAAAAATAGTTGAACTGGTAAATAGCGCATATCGTGGCGAATACTCGAAGCAGGGATGGACAACCGAAGCACACTTTATTGCCGGTGAACTACGTACCGATATCGAGGACCTTGAGAAATTGTACGATCGGGCCGGAACCACGTTTTTGAAATGCACGCGCGATGAAAACGTAGTTGGCTCCGTTTTTCTGGATCACCGCGAAAACGACCTGTACCTGGGGATGTTAACCGTTGATCCGGCGCAGCAAACGGGTGGCATCGGAAAACAACTCATGTATGCCGCAGAAGAACATGGTCGGAAGCTCGGATGCAGCCGTATTGTTATGAACGTTGTGTCGCTGCGAAAAGAACTGATCGAGTGGTATGAACGCCGGGGCTACACGTCAACTGGTGAAACAAAACCTTTCCCTAACGATCCGCGGTTCGGAGTACCGACCCGGCAGATTGAGTTTATTATAATGGAGAAAAAAATATGAGCTTCCAGTTTTCGCCGAAGCGGCACTGAAAGCTCATTTATGCGGATGTACGTAAACCTTTTGTTTCAGGTGTGAAAGCCTTTCACGTGCAACAGAGGCTCAACGCCATGACGTTTGAATCAATAACCCCATTGCTTCATGATCTGCAGATCTTCCTTCACGCTTTCAAGCGGCGTTTTGCCCTGGTAAGATTCCTGCTCGATGATGAAGTGGATCGTGCCTCCTGATTTTTTGCCAATGTCGATCACTTCTTTGACCGGAACAATTCCTTTTCCCAGAACGGTGCTTTCGAATTGTTCGTGACCTCCGGCCGGTGCCTTGATTTCATCTTTGACGTGCATCGATTCAAATCTGCCGGGCCATTTGTTCACCACTTCAAGAGCGGTCGCTCCGCCGTTGTAAAGGTTGCCAATATCGAGCTGTTGCATTACGAGGGCTGGATCGGTGTTTTTTAGAATGATGTCGTAAAGGGTTTCGTTGTTCAGTTTTTCGCTGAATTCGAAATCGTGGTTGTGGTATCCGAATTTCATACCGGACTTCTTGCACAACTCGCCGTTTTTATTGAATACGTCCAGGTACTTGCGGAGGAGGTTGTAGTCTTTCCGTACGCTTTCTTCCATCCAGGGACTAATTACAAACATTTGTCCGAGAACTGCGGCGTCTTCAACGGTCCATTTCCAGGCATCGGTAAAGTCTTTTTTCGATTCGTCCCAATGTTCTTTACGCATTACCGTATGGCCACTTGGCATTGATATACCGAGGTCGTCGATGATCTTCCGGAATTCTTTTGCTCCATAGCCATAAAATTTACGGTCGCGATAGTCTGCATGTTCAACATGTTTGTATCCCATCGCCGCCAGTTGTTTGAGGGTACCGAGCGGATCTTTTTTCATATCGTCGCGGATCGAATAAAGCTGAACACCTGTTAGTTGCTGAGCTTGTACTCCTGCGAACAACCGGCCGTTCGACACGCCTACTGCTGCAAGTGCAAGAGCGCCGGTTCTGATAAATTGTCTGCGAGTGCTGTGCATAATCAGTTTTTTAGTTGACAAGATCGTTGGTCTGTAAAGACAGGATCGAATATAGTTTTTTTGAAGTAATGCCGGATTTTAAAGCTCCACAACCTTGAGCCAGTAATCGAAAAACGTGGTGATCTTTTTTGAGATGATGTCGTTCCGCGACGGCTTGATGATGAATGAACTTACACCAAGCCTGTAACATGCCTTTACTTCATCGGGGTCGGCCGACTCGCTGAGAACGACAACAGGAATATGTAGATGTTCCGGGTTGGATTTTAGTTGCCTGATGAGTTTGATTGTTTTCGCGGGATTGGCGCTGTAAGAGATGAGTATCAGGGATGGCTTATGTGTGCCATCCAGAGTGGCAGGATCGAAAGAGTGAAAATCGCTGAAGCTGAACGGTACCTGAAGATTGTTCTCTCGTACCACAGCTTCTGTGATATACCTGTCGTCCGGGTCGTCGTCTATGATGAGAATGTGTTTCGACATCAGTTGGGAAGGTAATAATTTCTATAACTCTCGCCATGTATGATCGGCCAGCAATTGAACCGCGGAAATAAAGCGCTTAAACGGGCCGGCACCTCCCCACTCTTTTGGAGCGATGAGAGACAGCATATGACTCCCATCGTTTTTTTCATAGAGATAATATGTTTGGCCGATGTTGGGTTTGAAAGCAAGTTTGGCGTTGTAGATCATCATGGAAAGTTCTTTCCGTTTCATGATCTCTTGCGCCTGTAACGCGAGCAGTTCAACCTGTTTTCGGATCTGCGCGAGTTGCATATTGGTTTGCTCTTCCATCGCTGTCAGGGCCTTGTGTTTGATGATTCCCTCCTCATTGGGGCGGATCACGGCGCCGGACACAGACGATGAATATGGAAGTACACTCATCTGACGGTGATAGATTTCAGAGTTCGTGTATGCGTCTCCGTTAGACTTCCTTCCCTGTTGTGTGATCCGCAGATATCCGTTGGGAAGAATTTCATGAAGAACATGCAGAGCTGCCTGGCCCGAGCGATAGAAATGAATTTCGAACTGGATGCTGTCGTTGAATTTGACCTGTGCGTGATCGGCGAAAGACGTCTCGGCGAACGGATTTACGTCGCCATCGGCGATTACCTGGTAGGTGGATGTGATCGCCGAGCCTTCGAGTGTAACACGGTGTTGTTCGACGGTGATGGATCTGGAATCCGTATCGGCCGATATTTTATAGATTCCGCTGCGTGGACGTTCACCTGATTCGTAAGTGCCTTTCTCTGGAAACAATTGCCAACTTCCTAAAAAATTATATGCCTGCAACATGGGCGGCAAAGTTCAGGCATTGCAGGGCAATAAAGAAATCTCAGACAAGGTCCGTTTTGTCTTCACCAAGCCGGGCGGTTTCCGCTTCGTCCATGAATGAGGGGGTGTAAAAGTTGTGCCAGTCGGGCGTCAGCCGTCGGGTATCAGGTAGCTTGTCCCAGCGACTGCCTGGACCGGGCTATGAGCCATGAGCTTTGGGCTATGGGCTATGAGCTATGAGCTGTGAGCTTTGGGCTTTGAGCAGAACCGGACCGGCATCCCTGGGTCATTGCGGAATTTGCGTGCCAAATAGCCGGAAACCTGTCGCCGCAAATGTCTGGAACTTTCGTAGGCATGCCTGGATTAAGTATGGGGATGACCGACCTATTGCACATGCCCGGAACTTGTCCGACGAAAGTCGGGAAGAGCGTCGAGCTGCCTCTAGATAGTTACCCTTAACATGAATAAATAAACCGTCTCATTTTCCTTACAAAGAAAATTGTTGAAAGTCTTTCACCGCCCGGATTGCGGAACTTAGACGCAATTCAAATCTTATGCTATCCTTTCTCAACACCCTTATCTCTGTCGGCTGCCTGGCCGTGATACTTTCGGTCATGGTAATGATCTCATTCATGGGATTCGACAACCAGTTTCTTTTCGGCTGCTTCGTTATGCACGCGGTGAATGGCGTGTTTTTGCTGATCAGGGAGTTTTACATCAAGTAGCCTCGTTGCAGGGTTAGCTGTGGGTGTCTGGTATCGGGTATCGGGTTTCGGGCCTTGAGCTTGGGTTATGAGCTTTGAGCTATCAGCTTTTCTCTTTTCCCTTTTCACTTTCTATTCATCCAAATCGTCAGACGAGTCACCCGGACTCGTCGTCCAACTATCAGCAACGACGGGTCCTGCTTGCTTCGCTCGCAGAGACCCGTCTGAGACCCATGTATGACCTTCAACCTTCACTCATCCCGACATTCGTCGGGACCGTCGGACTTCGGCCTCCGGCTTTCAACTGTCAACCGTTAACCTTAACTCTCCCTTCACCTTATCCACCGCTGTTAATAAGTAACTTTAGAGCCTGCATATTCAAAGATTATATTTGGATAGACAGATCTGGCACAAGGTTTTTAGACATAAAGAGTAAAAAAGAACAGCGTTGACAGAAACCATAATCAATCTCGAAACCGTTAATCCTATTGAATTCTTCGGAGTAAACAACGGTAAGCTCGACATCCTCAAAAAGAAATTTCCTCTACTCAAAATACTTTCCCGCGGCACCCAGTTGAAACTTAGCGGTTCACCCGAGCAGGTCGAAACTGCCCGCGAAAAAATCGACCTCATTGTCCAGTACCTCCAACGGAACGGCCATATGAGTGAAAATTATTTTGAACAAATACTCGGAGGCGACGACGCTGAAACCGTTGACAACTTTGTCGAACGCAACCCGAACGACATCCTCGTGTTCGGACCGAACGGCAAAAGCGTTCGCGCCCGCACCGCCAACCAAAAACGCCTCGTACATGTGGCGGAAAAGAACGACGTTGTTTTTGCCATCGGTCCAGCGGGTACCGGTAAAACATATACTGCTGTTGCACTCGCTGTAAGAGCACTGAAAAACAAACAGGTCAAGAAGATCATCCTCACCCGGCCAGCCGTCGAGGCAGGCGAAAGCCTCGGTTTTCTTCCCGGCGACCTGAAGGAAAAGATCGATCCATACCTCCGTCCTTTATACGACGCCCTGGATGATATGATTCCGGCCGATAAACTCGGATATTATATGACCACCCGCGTGATCGAAATTGCGCCGCTGGCTTATATGCGCGGACGTACTCTCGATAATGCGTTTATCATTCTGGATGAGGCCCAGAATGCGACGGACCTTCAAATAAAAATGTTCCTTACCCGTATCGGCGCAAATGCAAAGGCCATCATTACCGGTGACCTCACCCAGATCGACCTGCCGAAAAATCAGCGGAGCGGTTTGGAAAAAGCAGTACGCATCCTCCGAAACATCGATGGTATCGCCCATATCGAACTCGATGAAGACGACGTTGTTCGTCACCGTCTCGTCAAAGCAATCATTAAAGCATACGACAGGGAAAAAGATCAAACACAGGAATATTTCAGGCCCGATCAAAATCGCAATCCCCAAACCAGTTCATGAAACTGTTTTTCTTATTGCTTCTTACTTCAATCATTGCGTGCAATGATCCGGATAAGTATACGCCTGCGCTCGATCCTCAGGATGCAGGCCGTGAATTCATCAGGGCTTCGCTCGACGGCAATTACAAAAAAGCGCTTGTGTATCTCCTTAAAGACAGCACAAACCTTACCTTACTAACGCAGCAGCAAAAAAATTATCAGGAACTCAATTCCGAAGAAAAACGAACACATCGCGAAGCTGTCATCCGCCCGCTGGCTATCAAAAATGAAAATGACTCTGTCTCCACTTACAAGTATGTAAATTCTTACAATACCCGCGACACTACAACGCTAAAAATTGTCCGTGTGAATGGCGAGTGGTTTGTAGATCTGAAATCAATTTTGTCCAAAGACTAAATGATCAGAGACATCTTACTTGTAGGAGCCGGCGGAGCGGCGGGAAGCATCGCAAGATATTTGATACGCATCGCTGTTCCGCAAACAGCTATCCCCTGGCACACGCTTATCGTTAACATCACCGGTTGCTTTCTCATCGGTATTCTGTTTGGACTTTCTCAGAAAACCAATGCCTTACCTGCGCAATTGCAATTGCTTCTCATGACAGGATTTTGCGGTGGCTTTACTACCTTTTCCGCACTTGGCCTTGAAGGCTTTACGATGCTCAGCAGCCAACGGTATTTGATATTTTTCCTGTACTTTGCAGCGAGCGTTTTATTCGGACTTGCAGCCACTTTTCTTGGCCACTGGATCGTACGCAATTAAAACTTTTCTCTTCCATGATTACTGTTTCGCATCCGTGGCACGGCGTGCATTATGGCGACAACGCCCCTCGCATCGTCAATGCTGTAATTGAGATTCCGCAAGGTTCAAGAGCGAAATATGAAATAGACAAGGAAAGCGGATTGCTTAGACTCGATCGCATCATATACTCTTCGTTTTATTATCCATGCAATTACGGTTTCATTCCGCAGACATACGGCGGTGACAGAGACCCGCTCGACATTCTCGTTATCACTTCGCAACCGGTTCAGGCCATGTGCCTGATGGAAGCCAAAGTAGTTGGCGTAATGCAGATGATCGATAGCGGCGATGCCGACGACAAGATCATCGCAGTTGCAGCCAACGATCCCAGTGTGAAGCACTACAACAATATGGAAGAACTGCCGAAACACTTTTTCGACGAGCTCCGGCATTTTTTTGAAGAATATAAAAAACTTGAAAACAAAACCGTCGTAGTTGAAGAACTCGGAGACAAGCACACGGCTTTACAAATTGTGCAGGACGGTATAAAACTGTATAAAGAAACTTTCCGACAGCAATGAAACTTCGCGAAATGGAGTCACAATTGTTATTGGTGATTATTTTAATCGGACTTGCAGCAGGTATCCTGAGTGGACTCGTCGGCGTTGGCGGAGGGATTATTCTCGTCCCTGCTCTCGTATACTTCCTTCATTATACCCAGCATCAGGCACAGGGTACATCGCTTGGCGTACTCACTTTCCCCGTCGTCATCCTCGCGTTCATCACGTACTACCGCGACTGCCGGCAAATGGGTGTTCCTATCGACTTCACCGTCATCGGGCTTCTTGCGGTGGGCTTCATCGCAGGTGGATGGATCGGAAGTAAGATCGCAGTGAGGATCGATAACGATCTGCTAAGAAAAATCTTTGCCGTCATCCTTATTTATACCGCTATGAAAATGCTCGACTGGGACTTAGTGCTCGCGCGTTGGTTCAAAAAAATATTTTGAGCGAAGGCATTCAAAACAGGAATTGTGAAAATTGATGCACCAGGCATCATAGCGAAAGGAAAACTATTAATTTCCTGTTGGTGAAGCGCGACCGATACGCAAATATTAGTGACCAGCAACTGCTCGAAAATTATTACCAGGACCACGACAATGAGTGGCTGGGAATCTTACTTGAACGGTACACACTTCTGTTGCTTGGTGTTTGCATGAAATACCTGAAAAATGAAGAAGAGGCGCGTGACACTGTCCAGCAGGTATTTCTTAAAGCAATTACGGAACTCGGAAAATACAGGGTTCAGTTTTTCAAGTCGTGGTTGTATATGGTTGCGAAGAACCATTGCCTGATGCGCTTAAGAGATCGGCGCTCAAAAACCGCAGGTGAGATCAACGAAGAGATGCTCGTGGAAACCGGAGATCCATCGATCGATTCCACGCGGCTCGACAAGGAACGAAGATTGGATTTGATGAGTTCAAGTCTCGGTGAACTGAACAACGAACAACGATCCTGCGTGACGATGTTTTATCTCGAAAAACGATCCTACCAGGAAATTTCTGAGGCAACGGGATTTTCGATCATGCAGGTAAAAAGCTATATTCAAAACGGCAAACGAAATCTTAAGATCTCTTTGGAGAAAAAGATACGGGAGGCAAGATAATGTCTGATGATCTGCTGAACATATTGTCACATAGCAACAAGGATATCGACAATCAGAAGCTGATGGATTATCTCAGCGGAAAATTGTCGGGCGCCGAAAAAAATGAAGTGGAACAATGGCTTGCCGACAATCCATTTGCCGAGGAAGCGCTTGAAGGACTCGAGCACTTCAAAGACAAAAAGGAATTGCAGAATTATGTTCATGAGCTGAACAAACATCTATCGAAATACCTCGCCGCAAAAAAAGATCGCAGAAAAAAGCATCTGCAGGTTGACACTAAATGGATTTACCTCGCGGTGTTACTCGTGCTCGCACTCGCGGTGCTCGGGTATTACGTGTTGAGGAGGTTGAAAACCTGAAGTAGTTGAAGGTTGAAAGTTGAAAGTTGAAAGCAAATACAATTCACCGATGGGTCTCAGACGAGTCTCTGCGAGCGAAGCAAGCAGGACTCGTCGTTCCTGATATTTCTACGACGAGACCCCTCCACCTACGCCTCGGGTGACTCGTCTGTGACGATTGAAAGTGGAAAGAGAAAAAGGAAAAGTAAAAAACGGAGCCAGCAACCAAAGGCAAATTGACCGCCAAAGGCAGGGACATCACTATCAGAAATTTACTGGCTGTTAGCTGACAGCTGATAGCTGATAGCCGATAGCTGACAGCCCAAAGCTCATAGCTCAAAGCTCACCTCCCTACTGATACTGTATATACACCGGCCGCGGTCTGAGTCGTGCAAGTTCCTCGGCCGTCATCAGCCTGCTGTTCGATTTCTTTGTATCGTTCTTGTAGAACACCTTGAAGCCGGTGAACTCAACGGGCTCGCGGTGAATGAACATCTTGTACGTATTGAGTTTTCTGGCGGGCTCACCCCAGCCGTCCATATGCATGACGATCTGAACTTCCGGACGTGTTTTAATTGACTTATAATTCGTCACCATTCCCTGCGTGAAGCGATGTACCACCAGGATCTTCGGGGGAAGATTATTTTCTCTCACAAGTTTTGCGAGATAGTCTGTTGCATAGTTGATATCGGCTGCGTCATAAACACCAACCACCTTACCCGGCGCATGTCCGGTCTTCATTGAAAATTCCGGGTCGATGCCCAGATGCACGTTTGGCATCTTAAGATACTTCTCGAGCTCAGGAATTTCAGACTGAAGTGTACTTAATCCAATTTGGATGTCAAGGAATACGATCGCATCGATCTCCTTTGCCATGCTAAGAACCGAATCAATCTGGTGAAAGGGCATGCGCAAGCGATATTTTCCACCTTTTCCGGGACTTTGTTGCGCCGTTACGGCGATATAATGAAGTGCAGGTTGCACCTTAAGTACGGTGTCGGCAGCTTCCCACTTTGCCATCTCCGTTTTCAACTTTGCGAGCATCTGCGCTCGTGGAAGTTCTCCAAGAATTCCCATCTGCTTCGAATACAGGTTGCCGTAGTAAGCAATGATTCTTTTGAAGGGCAGAATCGCTCCCGGAAGTGGATACTGTGTTTTCACCGGCCATTTGCCAGTCGAGTCACCGTTGGTGATATGCGTGATCATCTTATTATATAGAGCGGTGTCGAGCACAGAAGACGGAGCGACATTTCCTGTTGCCGTATCGCCGCCCTTAGGATTGACGGTAGTGTCTTTCGAATTTACAGCAAGCGGCGAGGTCGAGGACGACCTCAGAGAGATAAATGCCACCAACGCAATTGCCGCGACAATCACAACGACGAGAATAAGCTTTACTGGGAGTTTCATGGAATATTTTGTGGTGGTGAAAGTACGAATTGGCTTTGAGCTTTGAGCTTTGAGCTATGAGCTTGGGCTGTAAGCTTCGGGTCATCATCACAGTTTCTTCGTGTCAATACCTTGCTTTTTTGGAATTTGATAAACGTGAATAAGTCACCGTTATTATCTCTGTAAATTCTTCAGTCAGTTACCCATCCTCACAACTCAAGCGTCAGTTAATATGCCAGATTCCGAGCTCATAGCTCATAGCTCAAAGCTCAAGGCCCACATCTAATTCACCTGTATAAACTCCGGCCGCTTCACCAACTGTGAATTGTACTTGAACCTTACGTTGGTTGAAAAATCAAACCTGAACCGTTCGTTGTTGAAATTCCTTGTTGGAAAATAGTATGCACGGAACTCGAGGGTTCCGAAGATCAGACTTTCGTTCCTCGTTCTGACGCCTGCCCCGACGGTGCTATAATATTTCGATTGATTCAATGATGCCGCGATCGGCGTAAGCAGCGATGCGTTGCCGAAAACAAAAGGTGCAAAGCGAAACGACAGAACCCGCCAGTTGTTGAAGAACACCGACTCTGCCTTCACGGTGATCCGGTGGTCGCCGCCGAGGCGGATGTCTTCAAATTCTTGCAGGCCGTACGGACTTTCGAGCAACAATGGTTCATTCAGTTCTTTGATTCCCGCACTCAGAAAAGTACGCTGCCGCCACTTTCGTCCAAGATTTTTCATACGGCTAAAGAAGTCGAGATTCATCAGGATGTCGATATCCTCATATCGCCGCTTGTAGGAATAACCCCCGACGCGGAAAGTATAATTGAAATAGTCGTCATTCTTTGCGAAGTAATTCAATTGCAAATCGAGTCCCATATAGGGCCGGACCCGTTGTTGCTTATTCGTCCATCCCCCGGTAACCGTTGCCGATACGCCTTCGGGCACGTCTTCGTTTCTACCAAATCCATACACGTACTGCGTTTTGTAAAAATCCTGCCGGAAGATGCTCATAGATGCGAGCACGCCGGTGATGTTGGCGTATTGATAAAAATATTCCGTATCGTATTTGGTAGGCACGTCGCGAAAATGTTGATGCAGAAACCTTAGCCCGAGCACCGTTCGAAGCCGGTCGTCGTCATACTCGCCTTTCGGATTATGACTGCTCATGTTATAACCCACCCAGGCGTCGACATTATAATAATTGTATTTGAAGTCGGCTTCGTACAACGAGTCGCTCAAATACATGTTTCGCGTTTCATGTACCGCACCTTCAAAAGCATACAGCCATTTCGTGTACGTGTTCACAAGGGGTTTCACCAGTCTCGCATAAACAATTTTCTCTTCCCTTCGAAAACTGTTGAAGGCAGGATAGAAGTCCTGAAAACCGACCGAGAGGTCCGCAAACGAACCTTTGAGATTTCGTTTGATGTATTCGGCACCATAACCAAACCGCTTTTGTCGATCGTAATCGTAGTAACTGCTTATTTGCGCTCTGTCGCCGCTTCCGAGGAAATTATCTTCTTTCAGCGCAGTCTCGAACTTCTTGAGCGAACTCATCCGAAAGCGACCGCCTATCGACAAGACATCCTTGGTAAACACATACACATCCACCGAATCGGTAGTTCCCGGCACACGACGCAGCGTAATCCTTGCATCACCGAGGTACGGCAGGTCGCGCAAGTGTCGTTCGTTATCCGCGAGCAGATAAGGCTTGACGCGCTCATTTTCCGCAAAAAACAGGTTGCGTTCAATCACCGGTTCGCGGGTCTTGCGATGGAAGGCGTCCGCCAAATTCGTGAGCCTGTTTTTGAAACTTTTAGCAGTATCGTTGATCGGTGTTCCGAAATCGAGGCGGCGAATAATGATACGGCGGATGACGCGACCGCGGTTTCGCTGGAATTTTCTATCGTTTCGTTGTAGGGAGGTTTCTTCTTCTGCGGTGGTGTCGACTACAATGTTTCGCGCCAGTTTGCCAAGCAGACCTTTCTGCCGTAAAAGAAAAAAGCTATCCTTGGCCGCTGCGGTCGAGTCGGTTTGCGCGTTAAGGGTGCCTGTCCAGAACAAAGTAAGGGAAACGACGGCGAGAAAACTTATCGGCCGGGACCAGCCCATGACTGTTTGGATTAGCGGCATGAAGGTATGGGTACCAATGCAAAACGAATACCCTGCGCAGCAGCATAGATTGTTAAAAGCAAAAAGAGGCTGCATCACAGATACAGCCTCTCGAAAAAGATATAAACAAGATCAGGCTCTCTTCCTTGCGGCGGTAGCCTTCGGGATCTTTATTTGTTCAGAAATTGCCTTCTTGAGATTTTCGTGGGTAGGTTTTCCGCTGAATCTTTCTCCGTTGATGAAGAAAGCGGGAACGTCCCTCACTCCTTTGTCAAGGCCCTCGAGAAGATCGTTACGAACCGACCAGCCATAAACGGAATCGACGAGTTCTGTAAGCAAACGCTTATTGGTGACTCCGGCTTCCTTGGCATATTCCTTCAGACTGATGGTTCCCAATTGCCTGCGGTGTGCAAACAACAGGTTATGCATTTCCCAGAATTTTCCTTCCTGCGCCGCAGCCACCGATGCTTCGGCTGCTTTCATCGAGCGTTGATGAATCTTTGTGAGCGGGAAATGTCTGAAATTGAATTTGAGTTTACCCTCAAACTCAGAGAGAAGTTTCTTTACAACTTCGTTTGCTTTAGCGCAAGCCTCACTTTCGTAATCCCCGAATTCAACCAATGAAACAGTAGCGTTTTTATCTCCAACCCAGAATTCTTTCGGCGGAATAATCTCTACTTGTGGTTTAACTGCCATATTACCTCCTTTAATATTTCACGGCTGCACATGGCATGGCAACAATGAATGTGAATAAATGAATAACAGCGCCGTTTGGTTTAAGTTCGATGGGTCAGGATTTGCAAGATTAGTTATTTTTTGCCATTTGCCCTTTCCAATTCCGGAACTTCGTTACGGAAAACCACTGTTCCATCGAATACGTCGGCCAGGATCGGAACCGATTTATCAACCTGTCCAGCTAAGATCCTCTTACTCAATTGATTCACGAGTTGCTTCTGAATTAACCGTTTAAGCGGGCGAGCACCAAGTTGCGGGTCATATCCATTTTCTGAGAGATAGTCGACCAGGTACTCACTGAAGCCTATCTGGATTCCCGACTGAGCGACCAGCTTCCTCAATTGTTCGAGCTGGATCCGGATTATTGCCCTTATCTCTTTTTTCATCAGTGGCTGGAACATGATAATCTCGTCGATTCGGTTCAGGAACTCAGGCCGTATGGTTTGCCTCAGCAGTGCCATTACCTCTTGTCTTGTCCTGTCCACAACCTCCTCCTTGTTCGATTCGTCAACCGATTCGAAGTTTTCCTGGATGATGGCGCTTCCCATGTTGCTCGTCATGATGATGATCGTGTTCTTGAAGTTCACGACCCTTCCTTTATTGTCGGTCAATCGACCGTCGTCGAGCACCTGGAGCAGTACATTGAAAACATCGGGGTGTGCTTTTTCTATCTCATCAAGAAGCACCACACTGTACGGTTTGCGGCGCACGGCCTCTGTAAGCTGACCGCCTTCTTCATATCCCACATATCCCGGAGGCGCACCAACAAGCCTGCTCACGGTATGTTTCTCCTGGTATTCACTCATGTCGATGCGGGTCATCATACTCTCATCATCGAACAAAAACTCTGCGAGAGCTTTCGCCAACTCCGTCTTACCCACGCCGGTGGTACCCAGAAAAATAAAGGAGCCGATGGGTTTGCGCGGATCCTGCAGACCCGCGCGACTTCTGCGTATGGCATCCGCAACGGCTTCGATCGCTTCTTCCTGTCCAACCACCCGGTTGTGCAGTTCATCTTCGAGGTTAAGAAGTTTCTCTCTCTCACTCTGCAGCATCCTTGTAACCGGAATTCCGGTACTTTTCGCAACCGCCTCCGCAATATCTTCAGCATCTACTTCTTCCTTCAGCAATCTCTTTTCACTGGTGTCCGCGAGCTGCCGGCTGAAATCTTCGATGATTTTCTCCTGCTGCTTCACTTTGCCATAGCGGATCTCTGCCACCTTTCCATAGTCTCCATTCCTTTCCGCCTGTTCGGCCTCGATCTTCAGTCTTTCAATGTCCGCCTTCGCATTCTGAACCTTTTCAACCAGGTCCTTTTCCTGCTGCCACTTCGCCTTCAGTGTGTCGCGTTCAACCGCCAGATTCGAAATCTCGGTGTTGAGCTCTCTCAGCTTTGCTTCATCATCCTCACGTTTGATCGCTTCCCGTTCGATCTCGAGCTGCCTGATCTTGCGTTCAAGTTCGTCGAGTTCCTCAGGCATCGAATTCATTTCGAGACGGAGCTTTGCGGCGCTCTCGTCGATCAGGTCAATTGCCTTGTCAGGCAAGAATCTATCAGTGATATAACGATGTGATAATTCGACTGCTGCAATGATTGCCTCATCTTTTATTCTAACATGATGGTGCGTCTCATACCGGTCCTTGAGTCCACGCAGGATAGAGATCGCGTCTTCGACCTGTGGCTCGTCGATGAAAACCTTTTGAAAGCGACGTTCAAGCGCCTTATCCTTTTCGAAAAATTTCTGATACTCATTCAGGGTCGTTGCTCCGATCGCTCGCAGTTCTCCCCTTGCAAGAGCCGGCTTTAGAATGTTCGCCGCATCCATTGCCCCTTCCCCGCCGCCGGCACCGACAAGCGTATGGATCTCGTCGATGAATAAGACGATCTCACCGTCACTTTCCGCCACTTCCTTGATCACAGTTTTCAAACGTTCTTCGAACTCTCCCTTGTACTTCGCCCCGGCGATCAACAGACCCATATCGAGTGCATAAATCACTTTTGATTTCAGGTTCTCGGGAACGTCGCCGTTTACTATCCGGTGAGCCAACCCTTCGGCGATTGCAGTTTTACCAACACCCGGTTCGCCAACCAGGATCGGGTTGTTCTTGCTGCGGCGCGAAAGAATATGAAGCGTCCTGCGGATCTCTTCGTCACGACCAATAACGGGATCTAGCTTTCCGGCTCTCGCCTGCTCATTCAGGTTGCGTGCATACTTGTTCAGGGCGTTGTATTGCGCATCGGAAGTTTGAGATGAAACTTTCGAACCTTTTCTTAGCTCACGAATCGCTGCGATCAGCCCTTTTTCAGTAAGGCCGGCATCTTTCAGGATCTTTGCGGCATTGTCAGATCCCTGCAGGATAGCAACCAACAGGTGCTCGACACTCACAAATTCATCGCCAAATGTTTTAAGGCCGGCGCCGGCACGCAACACCACGTTGTTGAGATCGCGACTGATCGACTGGGCCGGATCGGTTCCCTGCACCTTTGGAAGTTTCGCAATGGACTCGGCCAACTTCGTTTCTACGAACACCGGATTCAAGTTGTTCTTCTTCAGCAAAAATTCAATGGGCGAGTCCTCATTCGACACCAACGACTGCAACAGATGCTCGGTTTCTATATTAGGATTTCCATTGTTGTACGCAAGCTGCTGCGCCTGCGCTATGGTTTCCTGGGCCTTTATGGTAAAGTTGTTCAAATTCATAGCAAATAAGTTGAAACGACCGCCCAACCGCGAACGATAGAAATTCGTTTAATTTCAGGTCGCCCGATTGTATAGCCGCATAAGAATATCAAGTTCCAATCCAAACAACATAACAAGAAAGCATGTCATATAAATTTCGAATCAACTGCCTAACGTTCAGCTTTTTCGCGTGTTTCCTGCTAATGTTTCAGTTGGTTTCGGCACAGCCCGACTTCAGCTCAGTGAATAGCTACTTCGATGGAAAAAAGGGTTTGTTCGGGGGAAACTCGGTTGTGCTTGTATGGCAGAACGATAAGATCGTATACCAGAAACTTAACGGGGAATTCAATCTTACCACCCAGATGCCGGCCGGCGCTGCAAGCCAATGGTTCACAGCCGCGCTCACCCTGTACTTCGTTGAGCAGGGCAAAATTTCGCTCGACGACCCGGTGTCAAAATACCTGCCGATCTATTCAAAGTACGCGAAGAGCTATCTCACGATTCGTCATTGCCTGGCCCACCTTACCGGACTGCAATCCGAAAAAGGGGGCGTTCAAAAGCTGTTTCAAAAAACAAAGTTTCCATCACTTGAAGAAGAAGTAAACTCGTTTGCATCCTCAAGAGAAATAGTGAACAACCCTGGTTTAGAATTCAATTTCAACAACATGGGTCTAAATATCGTTGGCCGTGTTCTTGAAATAGTTGGGAAGAAGTCGTTCGACAGGCTGATGCTCGAACGCATCTTTCGGCCTCTTGGGATGAAGCGAAGCACCTTTGTTTCTGAAACGGCGGTGAACCCTGCCGCGGGTGCGCAGACTTCAGCCGGCGACATGATCCGGTTCCTGGCAATGTTGTTGAATAAAGGAACACTTGCCGGTAAGAAAATTCTTAGTGAAGAATCGGTTGCCGAGATGATGAAAATTCAAACGGGAAATGCGAAGACGGTTTTTGTTCCGACTGCAGCACAGGGTTACGGACACGGACTCGGGTGCTGGCTCGAAGATTCTGAGCAATCAGGCAAAAACAATATTGCGGTTGCCCCGGGATTGTTTGGCAGCTGGCCATACATCGATACCTGCCGGAACTATGCGGCGGTGATCTTTACCAAGCAACAGTCGAAGGAAGAGAAGCGGGAACCGTATTTGGAGATCCGAAATGCGATTCAGGATGCAATGGGAGGATGTAATAAGTAAAAAGTGAAAAGGTAAAAGAAGTGGTTTTTACCTTTTCACTTTTTACTTAGCCTCCGTACACAAACTTTTATTGCATCAAATAAAATGATTCACCAAATTCTCCAGCCACTCCTGCTTTCCGCTGGTTTGTTTGGGCTCGCCTTTTTCGATCGCATATGCACGCAGATCTTCGAGCGTCAGTTTGCCGTCTTCGAAGTCCTTACCTCTTCCCCCATCGAATGAAGCGTACCGGTCCTTGCGGAATTGCAAATAAGTCGACTTGTCGAGGATCTTGTCGGCAATGATGAGAGCACGGGCAAATGAATCCATGCCTCCGATATGTGCGAGGAACAGGTCCTCAAGGTCCGTTGAATTTCTGCGGATCTTTGCATCAAAGTTTACTCCGCCGCCTGCAAATCCGCCGGCTTCTAAAATAATCAGCATTGCTTCCGTCAGCTCGTTGAGGTTCATTGGGAACTGGTCCGTATCCCAGCCATTCTGCGCATCGCCGCGGTTGGCATCGATGCTGCCCAGCATGCCGGCGTCTGCCGCTACCTGCAGTTCATGTTGAAACGTATGTCCCGCAAGCGTTGCATGGTTCACTTCGATATTGATCTTAAAATCTTTGTCGAGACCGTATTGACGAAGGAAGCCGATAACGGTCGCGCAATCATAATCGTACTGGTGCTTGGTAGGCTCGCAGGGTTTGGGTTCGATGAAGAAAACACCTTTGAAGCCCTGCTTTCTTGCATAGTCGCGCGCCATCGAAAGAAATCTGCCGAGATGATCGACTTCGCGCTTCATGTTGGTGTTCAACAAACTCATATAACCTTCGCGTCCGCCCCAGAACACATAGTTTTCACCGCCAAGTGCGATCGTTGCATCGAGGGCATTCTTCACTTGTGTTCCTGCCCACGCGAGCACATGGAAGTCGGGGTTTGTCGAAGCTCCATTCATGTATCTCGGATTCGAAAATACGTTTGCAGTTCCCCACAACAGCTTGACGCCCGTGTCCTGCTGCTTCTGCTTCGCATACTCAACGATCGACCTGAGCCTCGATTCATATTCGTTCAAAGAAGAACCTTCATCTACCAGGTCGATATCATGAAAACAATAGTAAGGCACACCCAGTTTTGTGATGAACTCGAATGCCGCATCCATTTTGTCCTTTGCACGCTGAATGGGATCAGATGCCGCATCCCAGGGGTAGTTCTTTGTACCCGGACCGAACGGATCCGAACCGGTGTTACAGAAGGTATGCCAGTATGCTACTGCGAATTTGAAAAAATCGCGCATGCTTTTTCCGCGTACTACACGGTTTTCATCGTACCACTTATATGCAAGCGGGTTATCAGAGTCCCTTCCCTCAAAAGGGATCTTGCCAATTGAAGGAAAAAACTCCTTGTGATTTCCTGTTTGATAGATCATGTGAGATTATTTGAATTGAGAATGTTTTTGTTTCTGAGATGCGGGCCGCATAACATCTTCGAGGCCCGTTAGCCATTTTGAATATGCATCTGCATATTCCTTTTGAAGGGATGCGGATGGTTCAATGGTTTTCACTTTTTCAATTCCGCGAAAAGCTTCTTTGTATGTTTTGAAAATGCCCGCGCCAACACCTGCGCCTCTTGCAGCTCCTACCGCCCCATCCGTGTTATACAATTCGAGCACTGCGCCTGAAGTATTCGCAAACGCTTCCGCAAACAACGGACTAAGGAACATGTTTGCATGTCCGGCCTTGATCTTTCCGAGATCCATGCCCATTTCCTTCATGATGGTGATACCATAATAAAGTGAGAACACGATTCCTTCCTGCGCGGCCCGCGCCATGTGGGCACAGGTGTGGCGATTGAACTGAAGTCCGCTCATACTTGCACCCGGATCGACGTTGTTCAGCACCCTTTCGGCTCCATTTCCAAATGGATAAAAAAGCAAACCGTCGGAACCTGTTTTTACCGAACCGGCTTCGCGGTTCATATCCTCATACGATGCATTGCTGAACACATTTTTGCGGAGCCAGTTATATAGTATGCCCGTACCGTTGATGCAGAGGAGGATCCCAAGACGCGGATCTTCGGGAGTATAACTGACATGCACAAACGAATTAACCCTAGATGCAGGATCGTATTCGGCTTTGTCCGTAACTCCATACACAACACCGGAAGTACCTGCGGTTGCGGCAATTTCTCCCAGTTCAAGTACATTGAGCGACCACGCGTTGTTCGGCTGGTCGCCTGCACGGTAGCTTACAGGTATTCCCTCTGCTATCCCAAGCAACCCGGCTGCTTCGCGGCTCAATCTTCCATGCTCGCCGAAGGAGGCGTGTGGTGTTGGTATCAGCTCTGTACTTATTCCGTAGTGTTCCAGCAACTCCGTCGCAAGCCGGCCTTCCGTGAAGTTCCACATGATGCCTTCGGAAAGTCCGGATACCGTTGTCACAGTTTCACCGGTAAGTCGCATGGCAATATAATCGCCGGGTAGCATGATGCGATGAATTCTTGAGAACAACTCCGGCTGATTGTCTTTAACCCACTTTAGTTTCGACGCAGTAAAGTTTCCGGGCGAATTCAGGAAATGCGTCAGACAAAAATCTGGCCCCAGTTCTTCAAAGGCCTGGTTGCCGATGCCGACCGCACGACTGTCGCACCAGATGATCGATGGACGCAATACTTTGCCCTCGCTGTCAACACATACCAGCCCATGCATCTGATATGAAATTCCAATAGCAGCAATATCGGAAGATTGGAAGCCAGTCATCTTCCGCAACAATGCAACGGCGTTGATCAGTTCTTTCCACCACTGTTCGGGATCCTGTTCCGCGAAACCTGGTTGTGGAGCATGAATCGTCATTTCCTCCTTCGGAGAATGCGCCATTGAAACAGGTTTTCCGTCTTCGATATTCAGCAGAGCGGCTTTGACGGAAGACGAACCAACATCAAATCCAAGCAAATATTTACCATTCATGATTACCAGAATACAGTGTACAGTACGACGAGGATGATAGCCACGATTACGGTACCGATCGCAAATATGCCCCGAGGTTTGAAGTCCTCGGTTTCGACAATCAGTCCCTTCGAACTATCGGCTTTCTTATCCAGGAATGCAAATATCATCATGATGGCGACACAGGCAAGAAATACCCAGCCCATGCGGTTGATGAAAGGAATTTCGGGTGTAGCAAATTTCAATACTGTCGAAAGAAGAAGACTCGTGACAGCGGCTGCCAGTGCTCCATTCGCATTCGCCCTTTTCCAGAAGAATCCGAGGACGAAGATCGTAAAGATGCCGGGAGATACAAAGCCGGTATACTCCTGTATGAGTTGAAATCCTTTACCGAAATTCTTGAACGTCGGACTGATCAGCAATGCGATGATGAACGATACCAGCACCGCAACACGCCCTATCCACACAATCTTTTTATCGTCTGCTTCTTTGTTGAAAAACTTTTTGTGAATGTCGAGTGAGTAAATAGTTGCGATGCTATTTGCTTTTCCTGCAAGAGACGCAACGATGGCAGCGGTAAGAGCCGCAAATGCGAGGCCCTTCAATCCGGCCGGCAGCAGGTTAAGCAATATCGGATACGCATTGTCCGGCTTTACCATATTGTCTTCTATGAGGCCCTGACCGATTCGTGCATCGGCCTGCTGGCTGAAGATGACGTAGCACGCGATACCTGGAAGCACCACAATGATCGGCATCATCAACTTCAAAAATGCCGCGAAAAGAATACCCTTTCTTGCCGTGTTCAAATCCGCACCAAGTGCGCGTTGAACAATGTACTGGTTACAGCCCCAGTAGTTGAGATTGATCACCCACATCGCACCGATAAGAACGGCAAGCCCCGGAAGCTGCTGATACGCATCTTCCTTCCCACCCTTTCCGTCGTGGACCATGGTTTCTCCCTCACGAAAGATCATGCTGAAATGTTCCGGAGCCTTCTCGCGAAGCAATCCCAATCCTTCAAACATTCCCGCACCTGTGCCTATCCTTTGCGAAACAAGGTCAAGAGCGAGATATGTTGTGGCGAGCCCACCAAGAACGAGGAAGAACACCTGTATTACATCTGTATAACCAATCACTCGCATCCCTCCGAGTGTAATGAAGATGGCAAACACTGTGAGGCCCGCTGCGCAATACATGAATGGAACGTCAAGCATTTTTTCCAGACTCAGCGCACCGAGATAAAGTATTGAAGTGAGGTTTACAAGAATGTAAAGAAACAGCCAGAATACTGCCATCACGGTACTAACACGTGAATCATACCGCCGTTCAAGAAACTGCGGCATTGTATAAATCTTGTTTCGCAGGTAAATGGGAAGAAAGAATATTGCTACGATGATCAGCGAGGCGGCCGCCATCCACTCATAAGTGGCGATACCGAGACCGAGCGCGAAGCCGGAACCGGACATACCGATGAATTGTTCAGCCGAAATATTCGAAGCGATCAATGAAGCGCCGATCGCCCACCATGTAAGTGACCCTTCCGCCAGAAAGAAATCCTTGCTGCCGGATGTAGCGTGCTTCTTTCTCTTGTAAATCCAGTACCCGTAACCGGAAACGATTACGAAGTAGATCATGAAGACGATGATGTCCTTTGTTTCCAACCCGAGGTTCATAAGCAGCAATCGTTTGGCGGCCAATATAGCAAATAGGTCTCAGCGAAGAACATTGCGCTGTAAAATTTCAGCTTTGTCAAACGACCGTCTCTCACAACGAGATGAAGTAACTTTGAATTTGCGTCATGAAAGCCACAGGAGCACATACGATGTTTGTGAAAAAGACCGCCACGGCCATGGGCTTCGAGTTTTGCGGCATAGCGAAGGCGGCCTATTTGGACGACGATGCACGACGCCTCGAACAATGGCTCTCAAAAGGAATGCACGGATCGATGTCGTACATGCAAAATCATTTCGACCTACGCATCGATCCTTCACGCCTGGTTCCGGGAGCAAAATCAGTAATTACCCTGATGTTGAATTATTATCCTGAGCACAGGCAGCAGGATGGTGTACCGCGGATTTCGAAATATGCGTTTGGCGACGACTACCATGAAGTGATCAGGAAGAAGTTGAGATTGTTTCTCGAAACTCTCAGAACCGAAATCGGCGAAATCAATGGACGCGGCTTTGTGGATTCGGCCCCGGTGCTGGAACGTTCATGGGCCGCGCGTTCGGGACTTGGTTGGATCGGTCGGAATGGTAACCTCATCAATCAGCGTGCGGGTAGTTTTTATTTCATTGCAACGATAATCACCGACCTGGAACTCGACGCCGACGATCCGATAGCGAAAGATTTTTGTGGCACATGTACCCGATGCATCGACGCCTGCCCTACCGGTGCCATACTCGACAACAAGGTAGTTGACGGTAGTCGCTGCATTTCGTATTATACTATTGAGCTGAAAGAGATGATGGATGCCTCTTCACTACCCGGTTCGTTCGACAACTGGATGTTTGGCTGCGATACCTGCCAGGACGTGTGTCCCTGGAACCGTTTTTCTTCGCCCACAAAAGAAGAGGGGTTCAAACCTCTCGAACCCCTGATGAATTTTTCACTGAAAGACTGGGAGGAGCTGACGGAAGAAACGTTCAAATCAGTTTTTCGCAATTCGCCTCTTAAACGCGCGAAATACAGCGGCATCAGGCGCAATCTTTCATGGCTCGCGCCAGTCAAAATTGAAATCCCATCCTGAACGACAGCCGCCGCAGCCCGTATTCAAAAGTTTCAAACGCAGGATCACACGGCGGATTGATGCAAAACGTCTGGATCTCTCGCTCCTGGGTTACTTTCTTGAATGAATAACCAACATTCAGCAGTACCGCATTTTCCTTTTTGCGCAGTCGAAGCTGATAACCGAGGCCGGCCGACCAATACAGTGAAGGTTTATACTCCGCTTCAAAATCGTTCCACTGTGTCCTCTCATGTTTTTCCCAAACATAATGTGTACCGATATCGGCGGAGACATAGAACGGAAATCTTTCAGTCCCGAACTCGCGGGCAAAGCTTGCAAACAATGGCACAGAGCGGAACCTGTAGTAATCGAGTCCCGCGCCAAGCCCTGCGAACCATCCTTTTTTATACACTCCATGGATCGTTTGTCCCTGGAACGATGACCCGTCTTCTCCTTCAAGTACACCCACATAATTGAGCGAACGATACTGTAGTTTCTGTTGTCCAACTGAAACCATCACCACCGACAGCATCAGCGTCAATATGAATAACTTTTCTTTCATGCGTGTTATTTAGTAGACGACATCCGATCACTTTCTCGACACTGCCAGTGTGCTCAGCAATTTCATATTTGCAGGATCGGAATAATCGAACTGATATATTCCATTTGAAGCGACAACAAGCAAAAGGTTGTTCCACGCAATAGCGTCGTACGTTTCAAGTCCCATGATGTGCTTGATTAATTTCAGTCCGTTCACATTGCTGGCATCATACACTTTCAGTCCTGCAGATCCATCGCAGATGAACAACAGATTTTCATCTTTGGCGAGTCCATGCGGGTTCGTCAGTGGATACGTTTTCACAAGAAGCGGATTGTTTACGTTCGTAACATTCACAACATCGAGCTGGTTGCTCGTACCTGTGCAGAAAGTGCCGGTACGCAACGTTACAAATGCGTACGAATCATCCGCAACGACCGGATCGCATGCCCGCGCATGTGAAAATGATCCTTCGGGTGAAGGCGCTGCCGGACTCGAAATATCATAGATGAACATACCGTTCGACGATCCGATGAACAGTTTATTTTTGAATGGATAGATGGTCTCGATGTTCCATCCGATATAATGATTACCCATTGATTTCGGTTCAGCGGGAACAGCAATGTCAAATACGCCAAGGCTCGAAGTATTGACAGTGTACAGGTAATTGTTTACAATCGCAAATCTTGCCATCGATCCTCCAATGCCCGGAACCTGGCTTCCGTTTTTCGTTCCGGCATCCGCAAGAAACACACATGTGATACAACTTTCGCGCAATTCCGACTCGGCGTTGCTAACCGTTGTATCTTTCTTGATCCAGTCTACGATGACCTTCTCGCGATCCGGCTGAAAACGGCCGGTGTATTGCCTTTCCGGGAAAACGAGACCTACGGTGTCTTTGAGTTTTGCTGCAAGAGGATCGGTGATATCGATCGAAAGCAGATCCGTGTACATGTCTGCATACAGCGTCGTGCCCTTTACGGCTATATCAATGTTTCCGGGGATGTTAATGAATGCAACCGCCTTGGGTGCAAGTGTGTTGGAGTTGTCGAAAATGTGAACTCCTTTGTTGACCTCGTTTACAAACAGATATTTTCCATAGATGTAAATCTTACCCGGCGATTGTAACAGTTTCGGTTCATCCGCTTTGATGTTGGCCAGTACCTCCTGCCTCGACTGGTACACAGGAGTTAAGATGGTATACGTTCTGGTCATCTTGTCTTTCAGACAACCCGCCAGGAACGGGACGAGGATGAGTATTTGTAATAATTTGAGTAAAGAGTTACGCATACAGATCGGTTTCAAATTTGACACTGTAGCGCAAGTGACCGTTGCATTGAAGTATAAAAACATGAACTAACGGTGATGCGCATACGAAGTAACCCGACAATCGCAATTGATCTCCGATCAGACGGACTTCACAAGAATATGTATAGAAAGATGGTTGGTATTAATACACCATCAAAGTCCGATTTTGCCTATAGGAACTTTCACATCAAGCGAAAGCGCCATCAGGTGTTTGCCGGGTTTCACCTCGCTGGTAAGTAACGTTGTTGCATGATAACGAAGTGAAGGCCCGACGGTCAGCGGATGTGAAGTTTTATTCAGAAGAGTAACAGCAAATCCTGAAGACAATACGAGTTGTGTTTTCTGCAGGAGACCGTTCTCTTTATAGTAGCGGCCGGTGGTGCCATCGAAATGCAGTGCGTTGGTTGATATCAGCCGCGACAAGGCAAGGCCGGCGTTCCAGTAAAGCGGCAGAGCCTGCTTCCGTGTCAAACGCACTTCGAACGAAACCGGCAATTCGATAAAATGATACTTCGAATTGTATTCTGTTTGCGGGTTTGCATCGTAGAAGCGTTCCACACTCAAATAGCCGCCGGGGCCGTTGTTTACTATCGCTGCGCTGTCGATTCTTCTTCCCACCTGTGCGTGTGTGTTCAACTGGCTGTAGTTTAATCCGGCTGTCACAGACAGTCGCGAGGTGAACGCTTTTCTTACAAAAACACCACCTGAATAAGCAATGCCTGTTGAAATCGTCGAAGGTGTGTATTGTATCGGCGCGGTGGGAATATTTTGCGGATTGCCGTAATTCAGCGAGTTGCCCACGTCCTGCACAGCGGTCGGCTCGAAAAGTTTGCGGTCCTCGATCACTCTTGTCACGCCGACGGACGCACTGAATCCCCATTGAAGAGAACCCGACATCGGCCGCGCCTTTGTTTTATTGACCGGTGGAACGTTGCTCATGCGGTTGCCCACTTGCTGGGTCTTTGCTGATTCGGGCATCCATTCATTGTCAAGACGAGACAAAGCAGGAAAAAACTTCAGATATGGATCGACCGCATGCTGAACGGAATGTTCAGTATTCCGAGGTAACAGATCACTGTAACGATCATCGGTTCTGTTAAGGTCGGATTGTTTATTTCGTTTCGAAATAGCATTTGTACCTGCGATGTTCCGGCGGTCATTGCCGAAATCTGCGCCGCTTGCATTTGCTTTCTTGGCCGGCAGGGAAGTACTCGCAACTTCACTTGTGCCGGAACCTGAATTCCGCAAACGGTTAGGGAGCTTCGGGTTTGTGACGGGATTTGGAACCGCAGGCTTTGCGTTCCGGGTGAGCCGATCGGTCGCCTGGTTGTTTTCAGAAGAAGTTTGCGCCTGATCGGGAGTACCGGATTGCGGCGTTTCGGAGCGCTGTGCTGACAAGGGTTCGTTCGACGGCGTACCTTGGGAAGAACTTGTTGTTTCCTGCGAAGAATTTAATTCGTCATCCAATGGATTGCTTCCATTTGCATTAGAAGATCCTTCACTTTTCGGTTGTGCGTTACCGTTAGCATCGGCGGTGTTTGTCGATGGAACGTTCGCGTCGGTTGTTTCAGAATTTTTTGCGTTGTTGGTTCCGCCATCTCGGTTCCGGATGTTCTCACGATTTGCTAGCTGACTATTATTCTTGAAAGGTTGAACGGCGATAAAAACAATTGTGATCAACAATACGGAAGCAGCAAACATTATCCACCTGCGCCGGAAACTGCGCGGCTGGCGCAGTTGCGCATTCAGCCCCTGCCATACGGCATCGGATGGACGAATCTTCAGTTCATCCAGCTTCCGCTGTACCTGTTTCTCGAATTCATGGTCGGACATACGATTCTGTTTTGTTTTCTACCGACTGTTTGTTCAGCCAGGTGATCAATAATCCTCTTGCTCTTGCATATTGAGAACGCGACGTTCCTTCATTAATGCCCAGCATTTTTCCAATCTCCACATGGGAGTATCCTTCCACTGCATGAAGGTTGAAAATCGTCTGATAACCGGTGGGAAGTTGCCGAACCAGATCGGCAAGATCGCGGGCAAGCATCCTTACGTCGGGGTTGTCGCTCGATACCGGATGAAGGCCGGCATCCGCAAAGGAAAGGTCCGACTGATACCTGCTGTTCTGTTTCAGGTAATTCAGCGCGGTGTTTACCATGATGCGCCGTATCCACCCGCCAAGCTCACCTTCGAACTTGAACTGGTGGAGGTTTTTGAATACTTTCAGAAACCCTTCCTGCAAAACATCTTCCGCGTCGGTCATCGATTTGGTATAGCGATAGCACACGCCCAGCATGCTTTCCGCAAACTCCTCATAGAGTTGTTTTTGGGCATCCCGACGGCCGTTGAGACAATCTTTGACTAACCGTTCATGGTGCATTTCGCTTCGATACGTTTGTTTGACAACCAACCGTCTGCCATCGTTGCACGGCCCGGTACCATTGTGTACGCTATATTTGAGGATGAGCGCCTCACTCGTTGAACGAGACCGTAAATCGATCTGGCATCCTTTCACTCATCAAAAAGAATCCGCTGATCCTGTGGCTGTTGCGAAGGGCGAAGGTATTTATCTTATTGATGAAGACGGCAAAAAATACATAGACGCAATCAGCAGCTGGTGGGTGAACCTGCATGGTCATGCCCATCCATATATAGCAGAACAATTGTATAAGCAGGCCAGGACTCTTGAGCATATCATTTTCGCGGGATTCACTCATGAGCCCGCGGTGCAACTGGCCGAACGGCTGTTGAACATACTACCCCCCGGATTCTCTAAGGTTTTTTACTCCGATAACGGGTCCACATCCACGGAAGTGGCGCTCAAAATGTCTTTGCAATTTTGGTGGAACCAGGGCATCGGTACCCGAAAAAAAATCCTCGCCCTCAAAAATGCCTATCACGGCGACACGTTCGGTTCCATGAGCATGAGCGACCGAAGTGTGTTCACGATGGCCTTCAACGACCGGCTATTTGAGGTCGACTTCATAACAACGACCGATCTTTCAGATCCCTCCTTGCGACTCTCCAATCCGACCGACTATGCTTGTTTCATTTATGAGCCGCTTGTTCAGGGTGCCGGCGGGATGCAGATGTACGAAGCCGCCAGTTTAGAAACAATGCTTCGCTTCTGCAAACGACATTCGATCATTTGCATCGCGGATGAGGTAATGACCGGCTTCGGTCGAACAGGAAAACTGTTTGCTTCGCTGTATTGCGACACCCCGCCAGATATCATTTGCCTAAGCAAGGGTCTTACTGGTGGCGCGCTGCCACTCGGTGTTACAGCATGCTCGGCGCGAATTCATGAAGCGTTTGTGACCGACGATAAAACGAAAACTTTTTTCCACGGCCATTCGTTCACTGCCAATCCTCTTGCCTGCACGGCGGCCAATGCAAGTCTTGACCTGCTGTTGAATGAAGCCTGCTTTGAAAGGATTGAACGCATCTGCGATCTAAATGCTCAATTTGTTTCGCAGCTTGAAAGCGCAGGCAATAACCAGATTCGTGGAGTTCGAGCGCTTGGCACCATCGTCGCGTTTGAACTGGAGGCCGGGGCCGACGGATATCTGAATGCAATCTCTTCAAGCGTTACCGCCCGAGCGCTTGGCGAGGGGATTTACCTTCGCCCGCTAGGAAATACTGTATACATCATGCCGCCGTACTGCATTTCAGAAAGTGAACTTGGTACCGTGCATGAATTTTTAAGCAATCTCAAAATCAATTAGCCGCCTGGGATGGCGAATTAAAAAAGAAAAATATGTCGACAACTATTACGGTCCTTAGCAACGGTTCCCTGAAAGTGGATGGGGAATTCAAAGTAATTGATAAAGACGGAAATGAATATGATCTGGGGGGCCGGACCATCGTGTCTTTCTGCCGTTGTGGTTTATCGCAAAACAAACCGTTTTGCGACGGGTCGCACAGAGGCCATTTCGAGCACAATGCAGTTGCGTTTGCATTACCGCCGAAGAAAGTCTGACGATTGATGCAAGTGGATTAAAGTTTTACCTCCCGACCGAATGATGATCGCCGTGATGGCATACAGTTTTCACGAATGCTTGTATGCCGTCGACGTTCACCAAAGAAATCCGAAAAGGGGTTCGCGGTCCCTTACCTTCCAAAGTGCAGCCCATGCTGGCTACACTTGTGCAGGAACCTTTCGACGATCCGTCGTGGTTGTACGAAGTGAAATGGGACGGATACCGGATCATCGGGTATTCGCAAAAAAACAAAATATGGCTGCACTCGCGAAGCAACCTCGATTATACGTCGAAATACCCGGCGCTGGTAACTGCCATCCGCAACCTGCCTCACGACGTTGTACTTGATGGCGAAGTAGTGGTGCTCAATGAACAGGGAAAACCCGATTTCGATCAGCTTCAGAATTACCGTGCGGGCGACCACCTTATTTATTATGTTTTCGATCTGTTGTGGATCGACGGCTTCGACCTCACATCTCTCCGATTAGAAGAACGAAAATCGATTCTCTCGGAAATAATTCCTGACGAAGGTCTGATCAGATATAGTCAGCACTTCGACCAAGGTATTTCGTTGTTTGAAAAGATTGCCGAATCGGAGCTGGAAGGCATCGTTGCAAAAAAACGTGAAAGCCTGTACCGCCAGGGTCAACGTGGTCGCGAATGGCTGAAGATTCCCACACAGCACAAACAGGAGTTTGTAATTGGAGGATGGATCGAATCGGAAAAAAGCAGGTCGTTCCGGACCCTGCTGTTTGGTGCATATCATAACGGCAAATTGGAATGGATCGGGCATGCAGGCGGCGGCTTCAAAGAATCGGAAATGCCAGGAATCAAACAGAAATTGCTTAGCCTCGAAACCACGAAAAGTCCGTTTGTAAATAAGGTAGACACCGATGGCGAACCGCATTGGGTGAAACCTGTGTTGGTAGCGAATTTTAAATTTGCCACCTACACGAAAAGCGGACGAATCCGAAAACCGGCGACCTTCCTTGGGTTTCGGCACGACAAATTGCCGAAAGATGTCACCGTCGACAAGCCGTCGGCTAATCATGGCGCTGCATCAAAGACAGTAGTGCGACCGGCCAGCGATCTGTCCTCATCACAGTTGAGCATGGCGGCCGGTAAACGAAATAGCAGAACCACAATCAGTTCGCTTCAGGTCGATCAACCTGCATCAGACCACCCGAAGGAAATCGAATTGTCAACGCGGCCAGATACAAGGGCAACAACAAGTACGCGGTCGGGTAATGTGAGTACGCACAACAGGGGTTCAACAACACGTCGAAAAAATTTGCCGACTTCTGAAGACAGCAACTGGAAAGAAGTCGAGGCGCAAAAAATTACCAGCCGGCAGGAGTTTGACATAGAAGGCTGCACCATCGAACTCACCAATGTCGACCGCGAAATTTGGGAAGGAATACCGAAAGCAAAACTGATACAATATTATAATGAAGTGTCGCAGGTGATCCTGCCGCATCTTCAGCAGCGCCCGTTGAGTCTGCATCTGAAACCCGTAAACGCAGGTGCTCCAGGTCTATACATCAAAGACATGGAAGGGCGGCAACCGTCGTGCGCGGAAGTTTTTACGGTGGAAAGAAAGCATAAGAAAAACGGAAAGCGAAACACCATCGATTACCTTGTTTGCAACAACAAGGCAACATTGCTGTACGTGGTAAATCTTGGATGTATCGATGTCAACCCCTGGACCTCACGAACCGCAAGTCCGATGCACCCCGATTTTATTGTTGTTGATCTCGACCCGTCTGATGAGGATTTTCAAAAAGCCGTTGAGACGGCAAGGGCGGCCAAGCAGGTGTTCGATGAATTGCGACTGAAAGCTTTTCCAAAGACCTCCGGCAAAACCGGAATCCATCTTTTCATTCCGTGTACGGGATTCGATTTTGAACAGGCGCGGCAGATCGCGGCAAACTTGTGTGATCACGTACACGCCATGGTCCCTGACATCACAACAAGAAAGATCAGCAAGGAGAAACGTGGTGACAAGTTATTCATCGACGAAAATCAGAACGATTATACCGATACCCTCGCGTCCGCATATTCGGTGCGGCCATTCCATTGGCCATGCGTATCGACTCCTCTCGAATGGAAGGAACTGAAGCAAGGCCTCGATCAACGAAACTTCACGATCGATACCATTTCGGGGAGAATAGAAAAGAAGGGCGACTTATTCCAGGAAGTATTGTCTACAAAACTCGCATCCAACAACTCCAAAATCCTTAAGAAGCTGTTACACTAAACCCTGCAACCTGTGCAGGCAGCAAAAGCTTCCAATAAAATACAATGAGACTGCCGGTTATGAGAAACGGGCAGCCTCATTGCTGTTCCGTTAACCACTTATGGTGATGGGCACTTCGACCTGCGTCTGATCCCATTCGATAATGAGGTTGTTCTGTGGCGTAAACCTCAGGGTTAGTTTTTCGACTACCTGGTCGAGTTTCTTCGCCGGCACATTCACCTGCAGTACATCCTTGTCTTTGATCTTGTCGTAACCATACGCACCCCATTGCTTCAACTCGGGGTTAAGTATGATCGTCCATTCATTTTCATTCGGAATCGTGAACAAACTATACGTTCCAGCCTTCACCGGTTTGCCGCCGACGGTTGCATTTTTCGCAAAAGTGATTTCAGTTGCCTCATTGGCTCCCGTTCTCCAAACTTTGCCGTATGGTTCAAGTCCCTCGAAGATCTGACGGCCCCTCTTTGATGGCTGACCGTACGATATTTTCACGTCCTTGCCTTCGGCACTAACACGCGGACTTTTCGGCGGCTGGCTGTTGCAATCTGCAAAAGCAGTGGACACAAAAATCAGCGATAGGAAAAGTAAATGCTTCATAACGATTGATTTGATCATATGTTGAATTTATGAAGTTACTGAGAGTTGCCAATGAGTTTTTCTACGGCCGCAAGTGAGTTTTCCATCACCGGCCCAATCTGTTTGTCGAACAGGATGCTATTGAAGCGTTCCCATGGATACCATTTAGTATCAAAGTCGAAATACCATTGCAGGATCGTAACGGAACCCTGTTCCATTATGGCAAGCCCGGAACTATAAGCCCTGTCGCCTCGTTTCCATACTGTTTGAAGAAGTTCATCGTTTCGTGACTTCATGATGATTCTTGTATCGCCCGCCAGTATCGAGTCGGCGAAGTACCGAGGCTTCATGCTATCATTTTCTTCAACAAATCGATTCCATTCGCGCCAGTTCCGCATATCTGAGATCATTGGCATCACCCTAAACTTCGGTGCATGAATATTAATCGCGCGTGAAACCCTCGTTCGGCCGGGAATCAATAACGAGATCCCCGTCAATACGATGAAGAGCATCACAATACTGATTACAATAAGTTTCGTTGCGCGTTGCATCTGAAAATGACCTTAGTCTTTCGAGCCGTTGTTAGTAATTGAGATTTTGGAATATGCAGCCTCTGTTATTCCCACTTGAATACTTTCACCGCAATGGCATACGCAACTACCGCCCAAATGCCCAGCACAGCGAGCTGCTTTCCGCAGTCGCCGATCCTCGCCCCTTCGAATGCCACATTCCTCATCGCATCATTGAGATGCGTAAGAGGCAGAACATTACATACCGGTTGCAACCATCCCGGAAAATTATCTATCGGAAAAAAAGTGCCCGCCAGAAGAAATTGCGGCAACGTAAACAGATTTGCAAACGGCGGAATACTGCTCTCGTTTTTTGCAACGCCACTCACTACAAATCCGAAACCCATGAATACGATCAATCCCACAAAACTCAGGAAGAGCAGTTCAACGAACGTGGCCCACCCGTGAACGAGAGTAAAGTGAAAAGCAAAATGACCCACCAGCAATATCACAACTGCTGTGATCAATTGAAATATCACACGGCTCAACCCTTCACCAAACAATATATAAGAGCGCTGAATCGGTGTAGCGAAAAATCGCTTCAGAACAAGTGTTTGCCGGAGATTGAAGAAGATGAACGCAACACCAAACACACCTGCGCTCAACAATGAAAACCCGAGTTGTCCGGGTAAGATGAAATCAATCGTACGATACACGCGTCCCTGAACCGTCTCCACCTGGTCACTGATGGTGGCGTATGTGGGAAGATTCGGAAAGTGTTGCCTGTTCATTCCCGTGATTGCAGATTCAAGTATCGAACGAAGTACCTGCAAATGCTGGGGGTTTACTGCGACTGAACTTTTCAGGTGAACCCGATAAGCAGGGAATGAATCGTTTGCATTTCTGATGATACGAATGATAGAAGTGATCCTGCCCTTTTCGAGGTCATCGTTAACGAAGGCCTGATAATGCTCGATAACCTTAATGCCGGCAATGGTACGGATGGCCCGGTAGACCGGCGAAGTCGTATCCGAGGCTGGATCAAAAGCAACTTTGACGGCTATGCCGCCTGTTCCGCCAAGAAACCCGAACACGAGAATAAAGATGAGCGGGAACGCAAGGCTGAAAATCACTGCGCTGGGACTTCTGAATACAGCAGTCAGACTCGCCCTCGTAATCGCAAACATCGCTTTGATCTGACTGTATCGTTCAGGCATAGGTCGGTTGGTTGACAGGGCGCAAAGCTAAGTGCTGCAACCGACTATGAAGGAAATTTAGTCGATCTGTAATTCAAACGGCATCCTTGCCTGTGGTTGTGCAAAAGTCTGTCTCAAATCGCCGATTGTTTTGAACAATTGATATTCCCGGGCACCCAGCGCTTTTGATATCGCGGCCCTGGCCTGCTCGTTCGGATCATTGCCTAAGAGTTCATCGAGGAAGCTTCTGGCTTCGGGATATTCTCGCAATCCATATTCATTCAATTTCGCCAGTCGCGCGGCACATTGTATGGCCTCAGTAAGTCCGCCGATTCGATCGACCAGCTTCAACCCGATCGCTCGCTGTCCGCTCCACACTCTGCCTTGCGCAATTTCTTCCACCTGCTCCATCGACAATCCCCGGCCTTCCGCTACTCGCTTTTTGAATAAGGTATACATTGTATCGACCTGCGTCTGCAGAGTTTGCCGCTGCAGCGGTGTAAGCGGTCGTACCACGGTGAGCGCAGTCGCATTTGGAGAGGTGGACACCTCATCGAACGTTACTCCAAGCTTATTGCTGAAGAACTGTTCCATGTCGGGGATGAGCGTGAACACGCCTATCGATCCCGTGATTGTATTCGGTTGTGCAAAAATGCTGTCGGCATTTGCAGCGAGATAATACGCCGCAGAAGCAGCAACGTCGCCGAAACTTACCACCACGGGTTTTGATTGTTGTGCAACGGTCAATTCTCTCCATAAATTCTCGGCCGCTATTGCACTTCCGCCACCCGAGTTGATTCTAAAGACGATCGCCTTAACATTGTTGTCCGTTCTGGCTTCGCGAATCATTTGTACATACGTTTCACTTCCGATCATTTCCTGATCGCCGCGGCCGTCAATAATATTGCCAGCGGCAGTGATCACTGCAATTTTGTTCAACCCCCTAGGTCGATAAACAACTGCCTCACCGTATCTCGAAACAGGGAGCAGGTTAAGCCTCGCATCTTTTTCCGCACGCACAATTGTTCTCAACTCATCTTTCAGTTCATCTTCGTACTTCAAACCGTCGATCAGGCGATACTTCACCGCGTCAGCAGCTTCGTATACAAAGCCCTGGTTCGCGAGCGTACGCAGCGCAGCGGTATCGAGCTTTCTTGCAGAAGCCGACTGATTCAGAAAATAAGTATACAAATCATCGAGAAGTTCACGCGACTGAATTCTGTTCGCTTCCGTCATCTGCTTTTCGCGAAAAGGCTCGGTAGCACTTTTGAACTTGCCGGCATAAAAAACCTGCGGTACGATATTCAGTTTTTCGAGCGTGCCTTTCAGAAAGGCCATTTGCATCGAAAACCCTTTCCATTCGACGTAACCCTGCGGACTACAGTAAATCTTGTTCGCAGCTGAGGCGATCTGATATGCTTTTTGCGAGATCATGTCGCCATAAGCAATCACAGGTTTTCCGGATCTTCGAAAACCGAGGATCGCATTGCGGATTTCTTCCGAAGCCGCAAAGCCATTGTTGTTTGATTGCGCTTTTAAATAAATAGCACTGACCGCCGAATCATTCGCGGAATGCCGAATCAGGCTCACGATCTCACTGAGGGATGGAACATCTTTGTTTCGTCCGATTTTCGACAACGCACTTTTCTGCGGCAATTCGCCATACTGCTGTTGAAGGTCCAGAACCAAAATCGCCTTCTGCCCCACGGTCACTTCCTCTTTTGAAGTGAGACCGGAAACAAGACCTGCAAGCACAAAAAACAATAGCAGTGAAAAAACCACCAGCGCCAGGAGAGCCGCGAAGAAGCTCCGGAAAAATCCATTCATCGTTTGTCTGTTTCACACAAGATACTTTGTTTGGGATTGGTCATGACTTGTGTACACGGCAAAGGGAAACAACACATGGTGAAATCCCGATTAAGTTTAATATTCGCTGAGAATTATATTTCGGATGCACAACACGGCATACCTTCTGACCGGTTCAAATTTGGGTGACAGGCATTGCTTTCTCGAAAGGGCGAGACAATCGATAGCATCAGCCGGAGAACTGTTCGCATGCTCATCGGTGTACGAAACGGAACCCTGGGGCATGCGCGACCAGGATGCATATCTTAACCAGGCGATCGGAATGTATACGACACTGGAACCGCGCGCCCTGATGACGAAAATGCTGGAGATCGAAAGCCTGCTTGGCAGGCAACGGCGTGAGAAGAACGGTCCGCGTAACATCGACATCGATATACTATTGTTCAATGATCTTATTGCTCCTGAAGGCGAACCGATCATTCCGCATCCTCGGTTGCATATGAGGAGATTCGTTCTGGTTCCGCTTGCAGAAATTGCAGGGGAACTGAAACATCCGGTGTACAATAAATCAATTTTCAAATTGCTCGATGAATGCGAAGATCCACTGGATGTGCAGAAGATCACAGATCCGGTGGCCGAATAAAACAGCAGAACGGTAACAATGAATTATAACTTTATTTCAATAGAAGGAAACATTGGCGCAGGCAAAACGACATTAGCGCATATGCTTTCCCGTTACCTAAATGCACGACTGGTTCTGGAAGAGTTTGCCGACAATCCGTTTCTTCCAAAGTTTTATGAGAATCCAAAAAATTATGCGTTTCCACTCGAGCTGTTTTTCATGGCCGAACGTTACAAGCAGCTCAAGGATCTTTTGCCTGTGAAAGACATGTTCAGGGCGACCACCGTTTCAGATTACCTGTTTACAAAATGCCTGTTGTTTGCCAAGGTAAACCTGACGGATGAAGAGTTCCGGTTGTTTCAAAAGTTGTTTGACATCATGTATCCGCAACTTGTACGTCCGGATATTCTTATTTACCTGCATGTTCCTGTAAAACAACTTCAGCAGAATATAAGAAAGAGGAACAGACCCTATGAACAATCGATACCCGATGATTATTTGTTCAGACTGCAGGAGACGTATACGAATTATATCCGTCAGCATGATATCACTACGATATTCATCGATGCAACGAATGCGGATTTTTTAAGAAATGAAAAGCATCTGCGCGTGATCGTCGACGCCCTCGAAAAAGATTTCGACGGAGGGCAGCATCATTTTGCACTACCATAACGAAGTTGACAGAATAAGAGTTGAAGGTTGAAGGTTGAAAGTTGAAAGTGAGCAGCCCTTCATTTCAATTTGCATCATGCACATTAATCCTGTTCTCAACTTTCAACCTTCAACTTTCAACTTTCAACTAATTCCTACTTTCGCCCCCGATGGCTATTTCTTCCGCACCTCTGGCGGCGCTCAATTATCCTGAATTCCGCCGTTACCTCATAGGCAGGTTCCTGTTCATCATGGGTTTGCGAATGATTGGAATGCTAGTGGGATGGTGGATGTATGAACTTACCGGCGACCCGCTATCAATCGGACTCATCGGCCTCGCTGAAGTTATTCCGGCACTCCTGTTTGCACTGTATGCGGGACACGTGATCGACAAGAGCAACAAACGCACGATGATCATCGCATCCGTTTTACTTTATGCAGTATGTGCTGCGTTACTGTTGCTTACTTCACTCGGTGCTTCATCGCGCGAACTCGGAAAAGGTTTCGTTGTTGCAAGCATTTACGGGATCATCTTTCTCACCGGTGCAATACGCGCGTTCTCGGGACCAACATTCAGTGCAACAATAGCGCTTATTGTTCCCCGTGAGGCGCTTCCCAATGCCATCACATGGAGTTCCGGAAGCTGGCTTCTTGCTTCGGTAACGGGACATGCGGCAGCTGGGTTTCTGATTGCCGGTTTTGGAAACACCGGCGTGCTTGCAACAGTACTTTGCCTCGTGATTGCGTCACTCGTATCATTTGCAGGTATCAGTTCAAAGCCACCAATGGCCAGCACCGTTCAACAGAACACCTGGGAAAGTGTGAAGGAAGGATTGCAGTTCGTTTACCGCACAAAGGAAGTACTCGGCGCGCTTGCGCTTGACCTTTTCGCTGTTCTGTTCGGCGGAGCCGTCGCAATGGTACCGATTTACGCAAAAGACATTCTGAAAGTGGGACCGGTTGGCTTTGGCTGGCTCAATGCAGCCGGCGACATCGGATCGATCCTCATCATCTTGCTGATCACGATATTTCCACTTCGCAGACGCCAGGGAAAATATTTGCTTGCGGCTGTTGCAGGCTTCGGCGTTTGCATAATCGTTTTCGGTATTTCAGACTGGTTTTGGATTTCATTTGCTGCGCTGCTCCTTGCCGGATTTCTCGACGGTATCAGCGTCGTGATCCGCAGCACCATCCTTCAGTTAAAAACTCCTGATAATATGCGGGGTCGTGTAATGGCCGTTAATTCAATGTTCATCAATTCATCAAACGAATTGGGTCAGTTTGAAAGCGGCCTCGCAGCAAGACTTCTTGGCGTTCGACCTTCTGTTGTATTTGGAGGTGTGATGACGATCCTTGTTGTCATTTTTACTGCCATCAAAGCTCCGTCGTTGAGGAAGATGGAGTATTGAGCTATGGGCTATGAGCTATGAGCTTTGAGCTTTGTAGACAATCTTACCCGCTCATTGCTTTCCAACGACCAGTCCCCTTGACATGCGTCGCAGGTGACTCGCCTCTGACCGGCTGTTTGCTCATAGCTCATAGCTCAAAGCTCAAAGCCCACACCCGATACCTGGCACCCGACACCCCAACACGACGAGTCCCCTCGACGTTCGTCTTAGGTGACTCGTCTGTGACCGGCTGTTTGCTCATAGCTCATAGCTCAAAGCCCAAAGCCCACACCCGATACCTGGCACCCGACACGCCAACAACGACCAGTCCCCTCAACATTCGTCTCGGGTGACTCGTCTGTGACCGGCTGTTTGCTCATAGCTCATAGCTCAAAGCTCAAAGCCCACACCCGATACCCGATACCGGACGCCCCCGCTGGCACAATGTTTAAACTTTCATACAACTGGAGGCTGTTATGTTAGGCATATCCTGGATTTACCTTGTAGTAATTGGAACCGAGATCGTCCTCAGCAACGTTCAGCACAAGAAAGTTTACACTTTCAAAGAAACGTTGCACAACATCTGCATCTCTCTTATCAACGGCGGACTTGACCTCGCAGTTCGTGGTCTTTATCTGCTCATTCTCACATTCATGTTCCGTTATCGCATCGCGGCGATAGACAATTCTTTTCTTTACTGGCTGCTGCTGTTCATTGCCATCGATTTCCAGTTTTACTGGATGCACAGGCTCGAACATTTTTCACGATTGTTCTGGGCAGTACATGTCACACATCATTCAGCTGAAAACTTCAACGTAACCGTCGGCTTCCGCGCATCCGTATTGCGGCCATTGTATCAATTCATCTTCTTCATTCCGCTTGCATTGCTCGGCTGGCAGCCGATCGATATCCTGTTGATGTACTCGGTCGCACAATTTTGGGCATTCTTCGTTCATACAGAAACGATCAACAAACTTGGTATCCTCGAATATGTTTTCGTTACCCCTTCGCATCATCGCGTGCATCACGCTTCGAATCCACTATACCTCGATCGCAACATGGGAATGGTGCTGATCGTTTGGGACAAACTATTTGGAACATTTCAAAAAGAACTTTCAGAAGAAGAGTACGAACCGATAAGATATGGCCTGACAAAACCACTCGAAGATGCAAGTCTCTCAAATATCATTTTGCATGAATGGAGAAATTTGTGGCGAGATCTGCAGCGGGCAGACATCGGCATGACTGAAAAGATCGGATACATGTTGCGCCCTCCTGGATGGAGTCATGACGGAAGTCAGCAAACCAGCGAACAGCTTAGGAAAGAAACGACTGATCGACGAACTTCATTTGTCATCAACAAACGTGTTGCCCCGGAACCGGGCGGTTCAGAGTTTGGGGAACTCCGTCAACAATCCCGATAATACCGAGTCAACGATCGGACAAAAACTGGCATTCTTCAACGTCAGTTGTTTTCGCTTGATAATAACATCTTCATCGGTGTAAGGAAACCGGCGGCAATCCGAAGGTCTGTTGTCATAGATACCGCACTTATTGTCGGATTGAAGGAAGGGGCATGGACTGCCTTTAGTGACGAAGTCGCCGTCTTCATCGATGCGCAGATAAGTGTCGATGAATACACTTTCCTTCATTCTTAAAGTAGAAGCAATTCTTTTGATGTCAGGAGTCTTGAAGCGGGGAGAATAATTTTTACAGCATCGTGCACATTCAAGACAATTATTCTCCGCAAAAGCCTTGTCATGCAATGCGGGCAGCAATTCCAGCACCTCATTCTTTGGAGCTTTGTTCAATAACCTCTCATATGCTTTGAGTTTATCCGACCCCGTTTTCTCCCGCATTTGCAAATGTACCCTCAAATTGAACAACATCTTTTTCACACCTGCGGTTTTCAAACGTCGACAGTCAGCTAATTGCATAAATTAGCCTCTCGTGACACCCCTTCGCGAACAAATATTGCTTCTCATCAGCACACCGGTGTATCTTATTATCATTGGTGTGGAGATCCTCCTCAGCAATTACACGCACCGCCGATTGTATTCGTGGAAAGACACAGCCGCGAATCTTTACCTTCTTCTCTTGAACAGCTTCATCGACCTCGCCTTCCGATCGATCTATCTGGTGATTCTTGCATACTTCTACGACCGCCGCTGGATCAGTTTTGAGTACGTATTTGTTTACTGGTTCGTGCTCGTGCTGCTGGAAGACTTTATTTATTACTGGCTACACAGGTTCGATCACGAGGTACGCTTGCTGTGGGCGGTGCATGTAACACATCATTCATCAAAAGAAATGAATTTCACGGTCGGCTTCCGCTCGTCGGTGTTTCAGCCGCTGTATCGGTTCATCTATTTTATTCCATTGGCACTGCTTGGTTTTCAGCCTGCTGACATCGTGTTTGTGTATTCAGCCACACAGATCTGGGGCATATTTGTTCATACCGAATTGATAAGAAAGATGGGATGGCTCGAACACATTCTCGTAACACCATCGCATCATCGCGTTCATCATGCATCAAATGCGAGGTACCTCGACAAAAACATGGGAATGTTCCTGATCATCTGGGATAAACTGTTCGGCACATTTCAGCCTGAACTTCATGAAAAGGACTACGAACCGATAAAATACGGGCTCACAAAAGACATCGAAAAGGAAAATCCCGTCACAATCGTCTTTCATGAATGGAACGGGATATGGCAGGACTTTGCCAGAAAAGACATCGGGTGGCGCGAAAAATTCGGCTACCTCTTTGGTCCGCCAGGATGGAGTCATGATGGAAGCCGTGAAACAAGCCGCGAGCTCCGGGGCAGAGAGGCTTTTGGAAATAAGTGAAAAGAGAAAAGTTAAAAGTAAAAAATAATTGAACCTCGCCCATTTGTACTGGTTCTACCGTTGACTCTCCTTCATTCGCCCTAACTTTGCCGAACTTTTTTCTAAAGGAAGGTCAACCTCAGAAATTATGAATCCATTTGAAAGACAGAAGATTGAGTTCAGATCACGGCATATCGGTCCCAATGAAGATGAAACAAAAGAAATGCTTGCAACGATCGGCGAAGCATCGCTTGATTCGCTGATCGACAAAACGATTCCGGCCGACATAAGAAACCGCGAACCGGTAACCGGTCTTGAGCCGATGAGCGAGCACGAATACCTTCGCCATTTGCGTACGATCGCTTCAAAAAACAAGATCTATCGGAGCTATATTGGTCAGGGATATTACGGCACGTTCACTCCCACCGTCATTCTCCGCACGATCTTTGAAAATCCGGGATGGTATACCCAGTACACGCCTTACCAGGCAGAGATCTCGCAGGGAAGACTTGAGAGCCTGCTGAACTTTCAGACGATGGTTTCCGACCTTACGGGTCTGCCGATCGCGAACGCCTCGCTGCTGGATGAAGCAACAGCCGCCGCCGAGGCAATGAACATGTTCTTTCATCATGTGAACAGAGCGGAACAACCGTCGCAGCCGAAGTTTTTTGTTGATGAAAATATTTTTCCTCAAACGAAAGATGTTCTGATAACACGTGCCGAACCGCTCGGCATCGAGCTCGTGTTTGGCTCATACCGGTCCGCTGTGATTGACGAATCTTACTTCGGTGCAATTCTGCAATACCCCGACAACGATGGTTCGGTTAATGATTACCGTGAGTTTACGTCGGCGGTACATAAAGTGAATGGCTTTACTGTTGTCGCCACGGATCTTCTTGCACTAACGCTGCTTACTCCTCCGGGAGAGTATGGAGCAGATGTTGCCGTTGGTTCCGCACAACGTTTCGGTGTTCCGATGGGATATGGCGGACCCCACGCAGCATTCTTTTCAGCACGCGATGAATTCAAGAGAGGCATGCCCGGACGTATCATCGGCATCTCACAGGATGCAAGGGGAAACCGTGCCTTGCGCATGGCACTTCAAACGCGCGAACAACACATCAAACGAGAGAAGGCGACATCGAACATTTGTACCGCACAGGCCTTGCTTGCAAACATGGCTGCAATGTATGCTGTGTATCACGGTCCCGAAGGATTGAAGCAGATTGCCACACGCGTTGCCGTCGCTGCATCCACTCTCGCAGAAGAACTTCGCAGTCGTGGTGTAGAAGTGTTGACCCGAAACTTCTTCGACACTCTGAAAATTAAAGTGTCTGACACTGCTGCCATCAGGGCAACTGCCGAACAGCAACATGTGAACTTCCGGTATTATGATGCGCAACACATCGGTATCAGCATTGATGAAACAACAACATTAGATGATCTCAATACCATCGTAAACATATTCAGTCAGGCATCAGGAAAAGGTAAAGCGGAAGTCGCGATCACTTCAAAATCTGATACGCCGAATATTCCTGCGGAACTGCGTCGCTCTTCGGAATTTCTTCGTCACTCGGTATTCAATACGCATCACAGCGAATCCGAAATGATGCGTTACATAAAACATTTGGAATCGAAGGATCTTTCGCTGGATGTTTCGATGATCCCGCTTGGAAGTTGTACGATGAAGCTGAACGCAGCCACCGAACTGATACCCGTAAGCTGGCCAGAGTTCGGTCATCTGCATCCATTTGTGCCGGTGAATCAGGCAGAAGGATACCGTCAGATCACCGACGAACTTTCGCAATTCCTTTGCGACATCACAGGTTTCACTGCATGTTCGCTGCAGCCCAACAGCGGTGCGCAGGGTGAGTATGCGGGCTTATTGACGATACGAGCCTATCACGAAGACCGCAACGAATCGCATCGCAACGTTGTACTGATACCAATCTCTGCACATGGAACAAACCCTGCGAGCGCTGTGATGGCAGGAATGAAAGTAGTTGTTGTGAAAAGCGATGAAGAAGGTCATATCGATGTGGATGATCTCCGTCAAAAAGCGGAAGCGCATAAAGAGAAGTTGTCGGCTCTGATGGTTACCTACCCATCGACGCATGGTGTTTTCGAAGAACGCATTCGTGAGATCTGCCAGATCGTTCACGACAACGGCGGCCTGGTGTATATGGACGGAGCGAACATGAATGCGCAGGTTGGACTGACGTCGCCGGGAATGATCGGTGCCGATGTCTGCCACCTGAACCTGCATAAAACCTTTGCAATTCCACATGGCGGCGGAGGTCCGGGCATGGGACCTATTTGCGTGAACGAAAAACTCGCGGCGTTTCTGCCCGGTCATATTTCGATCAATAAGCGTGCGGGCCATGCGAATGCGGTAAGTGCAGCGCCGTATGGATCTGCGAGTATCCTGCTCATCAGTTACGCATATATAAGACTGTTAGGTGCGGAAGGATTGCGAAAAGCAACAGAATATGCGATACTCAATGCGAATTACATGAAGGCTCGGCTTGAGAAGCATTATAAGGTTTTGTATCTCGGAGAAAACGGAACATGTGCGCATGAATTCATTGTTGATCTTCGTCCGTTCAAACAAACCACCGGCATAGAAGCTGAAGACGTTGCAAAGCGATTGATGGATTATGGGTTTCATGCTCCGACAATGAGCTTCCCTGTTCCGGGAACGATCATGATCGAACCGACAGAAAGCGAACCGAAAGCGGAACTCGACCGGTTTTGCGATGCCATGATCAGCATTCACGAAGAAATTGAAGCGATTGAAACGGGTAAAGCGGATCGTCAGGACAATCCGCTGAAAAATGCTCCGCATACGATGGAGACAGTCACCGACGATGAATGGCGACATCCGTATACAAGAAAAGAAGCGGCGTTTCCGCTTGCGTATGTTTCAAGACATAAATTCTGGCCTTCGGTCGGAAGGATCAACAATACATTTGGTGACAGAAATCTTATTTGTACCTGCGAGCCGGTAGAGGCGTATGCGTAGGGAGGGAGCTGGTTGATGGTTGAGGTTTGGCTGTCAGCTGTCAGCTATCAGCTATCAGCTGAAGTCACAGACGAGTTTACCGAGACGAAAGTCGAGGGGACTCGTCGTCGGCGATCTATCGACGACGAGTCCAGTTCGCTTCGCTCACTGAGACTTGTCTGTGACTTTTGGGTATCGGGTGTCGGGGATACAATTGCCGATACCTGTCTTTATTTTCACTTTTTACTTTTACCTTTTCCCTTTTCACCTGCATTTTCTTCCACCATGAACCAGGACATCATCAACCTCTTCGACGAGTATACACATAAGCCTCTAAGACGCGACGAATTCTTAAAACGCCTCGCAAAGATTACCGGCAGCATGACGGCAGCATTGGCTGTATTGCCGATGCTTGAAGTGAATTATGCAAACGCGGCAACCGTCGCCGAAACAGATGGTGACATCATAACAAAAGACATAACATTTCCAGGCGACGGCATCGAGATGAAAGGATATTTCGCACAACCCTCGAAGCCGAAAAATACCGGCGCCGTGGTGGTGATCCATGAAAACCGTGGCCTCAACGAACATATCAGGGATGTGACGAGGCGAGTCGCAAAAGCAGGCTACACGGCACTTGCGCCGGATGCACTGTCGGGCACCGGCGGCACGCCGTCGAATGAAGACGAGGCGCGTGACCTGATCGGAAAGCTGGAAGCCATTAAGAACCGCAATAATTTTTTGTCAGCACTCAGGCACCTTCGAACTCTCAAAGAAACGAATCGGAAAACTGCCTGCATTGGCTTTTGCTGGGGCGGTGCCATGGCAAACGAACTTGCCGTGCATGATCCGGAACTGAATGCGGCCATTTCTTTTTATGGCCGTCAGGCTTCTGCTGAAGATGTGCCCAAAATCAAAGCAAGGATACAACTTCATTACGGGTCGCTCGACGAACGTATCAACGCAGGCATCGCAGCATATGAGTCCGCCCTGAAAAGCGCGGGTACCAGGTATGAACTCTTCATTTACGAAGGCGCCCAACACGCATTTCACAACGATACCGCCCCTACCCGATACAATGAAGCCGCCGCGAAGCTTGCCTGGGAAAGGACGCTGAAGCTTTTTGGAGAGGCATTATCTTGAGCTGTGAGCTTTGAGCTTTGAGCTCAAAGCCCCCACACCGCGGCAAAACATTTTTACAATTCTGCAAAACTGCATCTCATGCCGAACGATAATCTGAACTCAGATCTCCGCGATTCTCAACGCGACGAAGAACGACTGAAACCCGACGAAGCCACACTCGACCTGCCGGACGTTAGCGATATACCCGGCCAGGAACACATACATGTTGCTCCGCTCGGTGAACTCGCCGATACTACCGCTTCGTCTGACGACGAAGAAGGCGCCGGCATTTTTGAGGATGATCCCGATGATGAAACGATCATCAATATGGGAACTGAAGCCGATATTCCTTCCGACGACAAGAAAATGCTCGAGAGATCTGAAGACTATTATCCTTCTGAAGATGAAGATCGCCTCAATACGGCAACAATGGACTCGACAGACTTCGAAGGTGAACCCCTCAACGAAGAAAGTTTTGGCACGAACACTTCCGGCTCAGGGCTCGATACAGCAGGAACCGAAATGGACGACGCCAGCGAAGAAATAGGTGAAGAAGATGAAGAAAACAACCAGTGGAGCCTCGGCAGTGACCGCAACGACAACATGACCGAAGGAACCCCCTGACAACTGTATTTCCACCTGTTATAGTACCTTAGTGTTTCACCTGCTCCGGTTTCTTGCCATCATTGCGAAAAGCCGTAAGGATGGAACCTGTTCCGTCACTTATGTACTAAAGCCCCGACTCAATAAATGACCGCAGAAGAACAAAGGTTACAGGACCCCGCATGGAAGAAATGGGGGCCCTATCTCTCCAATCGTCAATGGGCGACCGTCCGCGAAGATTATAGCGATGACGCAAGCACATGGTATTACGTGACGTATGAACAGGCATTGAGCCGCGCCTATAGATGGGGCGAGGATGGTATTGGCGGTATCAGCGATGACCAGCAACTGTTGTGCTTTGCCGTTGGGATGTGGAACGGAAAAGATCCGATCATCAAAGAACGGTTGTTTGGTTTGACCAATCCCGAAGGCAATCATGGCGAAGATGTGAAGGAGCTGTATTATTATCTCGATAATACTCCGTCGCATTCGTATATGAAGATGCTTTACAAGTATCCGCAGAATGCTTTTCCATATGCACTTCTACGCGAAGAGAATGGACGCCGCGGCAAAATGGAGCATGAATTTGAAATCGAAGACACGGGAGTGTTTAGCGGAAACGAATATTTCGACGTTGAGATAGAATATGCGAAGAAAGGACCAGACGATATACTGATCCGTATCACCGCAACCAATCGCGCAAATACCGAGGCGCAAATTACCATGCTGCCAACACTGTGGTTTCGAAACACGTGGGCCTGGGGTATCGATAATTACAAACCGCAGTTGTCTGCATCCGATGCGCAAAAAATCCGAGTACGTCACAAAAACCTTCCTTCACTCGCATTACACAGTCGCATCGCCGGAAGGCAATTGTTCTGCGACAATGAAACAAATTTTCCACTGCTGTTCAACGTCCGGAAAAGAGGTTATTTCAAAGATGCCATCAACAACGCAATTGTAAATGGCAACCTGAAGGGCATCAATAAAAAGAAGACTGGAACTAAAGCTTCATACGAATTCAACTTGACTGTTCCGGCAACTTCATCGCAAGTGGTCGAGTTGCGGTTGTGTCATGAAGATATGCCCGACGTGTTCTCAGATTTCGACAATATATTTTCTGCTCGTAAAGCTGAGGCGAATGAATTCTTCGAAGAAATTCACGCCGGCCAAACCGATGCTGACATTCGCAACATACAGCGGCAGGCTCTTGCGGGAATGCTTTGGAACAAACAATTCTATCATTTCAATGTCGACGCGTGGATCAAAGGCGATCCGGCAATGACGCTGAATCCGGCTCGTAAGAACGGACGAAATCACCGATGGATGCATTTGCGCAGCAGCGATATTATTTCGATGCCCGACAAGTGGGAATACCCCTGGTACGCCGCATGGGACCTCGCATTTCACTGCATACCGCTCGCGATGCTTGATCTGCAATTCGCAAAGGAGCAGTTGCTGTTGCTTACGCGCGAACGCTACATGCATCCGAACGGACAATTGCCTGCATACGAATGGGATTTTGGAGATGTAAATCCACCCGTGCATGCCTGGGCCGCATGGAAGGTTTTCAAAATGGAACGAAAGAAGCGCGGCGCGGGCGACCTCGTATTTCTTGAGTCGATCTTCCACAAGCTGTTGTTGAATTTCACCTGGTGGGTGAACAGAAAAGACACCGCCGGCAACAACATCTTCCAGGGAGGCTTTCTTGGTCTGGATAACATCGGTGTGTTTGATCGTAACTCGCAACTTCCTAATGGAGGCTACATCGAACAGGCAGACGGAACCAGCTGGATGGCGATGTTTTCATTGAACATGTTGCGGATCGCAATGGAACTTTCGAAAACAAATCCTGTGTACCAGGACATGGCAACGAAGTTTTTCGAACACTTCCTCTATATCGCCGGGGCAATGGCAGATATGGGAGACAGCCATCATGGATTGTGGGATGAGCAAGACGGCTTTTTCTACGACCAGGTGCGCATGAACGAATACGAAGGCATCCAGTTGAAAGTTCGCAGCATGGTCGGTCTTATTCCCTTGTTCGCAGTGGAAGTTCTCGACAATACGCTCCTACAACAACAAACAGAATTCAGCGAACGCATGGAGTGGTTCCTGAAGAACCGCCCGGATCTTTCGGGACTCGTATCCCAATGGGAGGAAAAGAACGAAAACCGCAAACAATTGCTGAGCCTGCTCGGCACAGAAGCAATAAAAAAGCTTCTGCACCGTATGCTCGATGAAACAGAATTTCTTTCCGATTACGGCATCAGGTCTCTGTCGAAGTATCACGAAACAACTCCCTATACGATCCACCTCGTTGGCAATGAATTCGGGATTGCGTATACACCCGGCGAATCAACGAACGACATGTTCGGCGGAAACAGCAACTGGCGAGGTCCTGTGTGGATGCCGCTAAACTATATGCTCGTTGAAAGCCTTCGGAAATTTCATTTTTACTATGGCGACAGCTTTACAATAGAATGCCCGACGGGCTCCGGAAATTTCATGAATCTGAACCAGGTTTCGCTCGAAATCACAAAACGCCTGAGCCGCCTGTTCCTGCGAAATGCCGAAGGCAGACGTACTCTCTTTGGCAATAAGGATATTCTGCAGACAGATCCAAATTTCCGGGATCACATCATGTTCTTCGAATATTTTCACGGCGATACCGGTCGCGGGCTTGGAGCAACACAGCAAACCGGGTGGACCGGATTGATTGCCGATTTGCTCCGGCGGGTGAAAGATGTCTAAGATGGGTCAGACGAGTCTCAGTGAGCGAAGCGAACTGGACTCGTCGTCGATACATTGCGCACGTCGAGTCCCCTCGACTTTCGTCTCGGGTGACTCGTCTGTGACTTTGATGAGAAAGACCACCCGACACCTGATACCTGATACCCACTCTTGGTCACAGACGAGTCTCGGTGAGCGAAGCGAACTGGACTCGTCGTCGATATATTGCCGACGACGAGTCCCCTCGACTGTCGTCTCGGGTGACTCGTCTGTGACTTTAGCCGACACCCGACAGCCGATAGCCGCTCTCCGAAAGTCGACCCCGGCCAAACTCGCTGGTACGATTTTTAGCGTACGTACTGAAAAAGCGGTATGAAGAAAGACCTGACGAGCAAAGACGCTCTCGAAAAATACAAGAAGATAGCAGAAGAAGTCAATATTTGTATGATGATCACTTCTCCCGATAGTGATGAATCATCGCGACCAATGGCCACCATTCGAGTGGATGATGACGGCACCACCTGGTTCTATACCCACAAATCATCCGCTAAGATCAGCGAACTGAATCACGAAAAAGCAGTGCATCTTGTTTATGCACATCCCGGCAAAGACAGCTATATGGATGTTTGGGCAAGCGGTGAAATTGTAGAGGACCGCGGAAAAATTCGCGAGCTATGGAAGCCCATCATCAAAGCCTGGTTTCCAAATGGCGTTGACGATCCCGATCTGTGTCTTCTCAAAATCAATCCTTCCAGTGCATATTATTGGGATAGTGAAACAGGAAAGATGATTGAATTCGGAAAGATGATCGCATCCGTGGTAACAGGCAAACGACTCGCGGAAGGAGTCGAAGGCAACCTCAACGTTGACGCCTAGAAGTCGAACTCTTTCACATTCGGATTTTGCAACACCTGGCGTATGAATGACCGGTGAGCCCTCTCGGGCCCGCTCACGAACCATGTGCCGACAAGACTGTCATCTATACGGCTTTGCTTGTTGCGCTTGAATTTCAAGCCGTGCTCAAGTAACTGGTCTTCGATGCGGTACAGGTTGTCGAGTTCAAAATGCATTACGACGCGGTACAGCCGGCTTTGATTCACTTTCTCGATCCAATTCTCGAGATACACAAGTATGATTAGCGAAAACAGCACAACGAAACTTCCGATCATCGCTATCATGTAAAATCCAGCCCCGATTCCCATCCCAATGGCAGCGGTTGCCCAAACGCTCGCTGCAGTAGTGAGACCTTTGACGCGATTGTCTTCTTTGAAGATGACGCCGGCTCCAAGGAAGCCGATACCAGTAACAATGTTCGAAGCAATCCTGTCATCACTTCCCTCAGTAATGGTTTGCGAAAAGATTGTAAACATCGTCGAACCAAGGGAAATGAGGATCAGCGTTCGAAAACCGGCAGCCTTACTTACATATTCGCGTTCTGCGCCGATGATTCCCCCCGCAAGTATCGACAATACGAGCCGTAAAAACATTTCTTCAAGCGACAGCATGAGTGTATGATTATGTTTAATAAAACAGAAATTTGTATGCCTTTGGATGGCACAACGTTTTCTTCCACTCCTGCATGCGACCTGATACAACACATCGCGATGATATTCCGCAGGAAGGTGAAGGAGCTTCGTCGAACAACGAGTACACTGTGGAATGCGAAAACGTCGGCGAAGCCAGCGACATCTACAACACCGCAAAGCGAAGGCTTTTGAACGTGAACGAATGGCATCGATACGGTGGAACGGGCACCGCGAAATTCACACTCATCGATGCGAACGGGAATACGGTTGACCGCGATCCGGAAAAGGGCGATTTTTTTCAAATTGATATTCCCGGTCCCGGACCTTCTGCAGGTGATGGTTACGATTGGGTGCAGATTGAGGAAGTGCATGAAGACAACAGCGGTAGAGCAGACGTTGAAGAAATGTATATCCGCGTTCGACCGGCACCGAGCCCGACAAACAGTGACCCTAACGTCGCCCATTTTTTTTCACAAGACGCTTCAAGTAACTTCATCATTCAGCGCAATGGACTTATGGTGAAAGCTGCCGTATATGGAAGAAACGAAAAGCCCAATACTTCTGTCGACGCCGCCAATGATAAAGTTCGCAATGCGATGGTTGGAACAGGAGCAATTGCAGGCTTTTCGAAACTACAATGGAAGTTGCTGGTAAAAGGACTCCTCACTTCGAAGGATTAAAACATGTCAGACACCCAACACGATAAAAGAATACAGAGCGAGCTGGTGAAATGGAAACGAAAGATGAACCGCAACCCTTCGTTCACCGGACAATTGGCGAAAAAGGCACAAGCGAAAATCAACGGGCTCATTCCGGAAAAAATACATGAAGGCATCACTGTCGCAATCAAACAAATGGTACGCGGCGTGCTTTTCGGTGCGCAATACACCGCTCCGGCTATCAATGCATCCATCAGCTTTAGAGAACGGGAAAAACTGGTGCAGGACCGTATAGACTTTTATAAAAATACGGCCGCCGCCGAAGGGGGCATTACAGGTTTTGGAGGACTGCTGTTGGGACTTGCAGATTTCCCGATATTGCTCGGTTTGAAACTGAAGCTTCTGTTTGACATCGCTTCAATGTACGGATACGATACGAAGCAATTTTCAGAACGTCTGTATATCCTATATATTTTTCAGCTGGCGTTTTCAAGCCAGGAGCATCGCCGTATGGTATTTGCCGAAATGGAAAACTGGAAGGACAAGACAGCAGAACTTCCAAAAGACATTCACGAATTTGACTGGAGAAAATTTCAGCAGGAATACCGTGATCATATCGATCTCGCAAAGCTTGGTCAACTGATCCCTGTTGTAGGCGCGGTTGTCGGTCTCGTCGTCAACTACAGGCTTATTGTAAAGCTTGGTGAAACTGCTATGAACGCCTACCGAATGCGGCGATTTGCTGAAGCTACGGCTGTGTTGAACGCGTAGCGTTTTCGAACCTGCTTTCGTACTGCGGGCTTTCCGTTTTCTTCCATTTGTCCCAAAAAGTAAAATACAACCCGTAGTTGTACCGGAATTGTTTGTGATGCAACGAATGATGCGTTGCACCGATGAGCCACTTTCCCAGGAAATGTTTATGAAAATTGCCCGGGTAAACTTCTACCTCGAGGTGATTGATTACGCTGCTGAATGTCATGATGGTCAATTGCAACAGTATTACATAAGGATGCATGGGCAACAGCATCAGTGTTACAGGAAGCACTATTGCCTGCAACAGGCCTTCGATCGGATGAAACGAAAATGCGGTCCAGGGCGAAGTAGAAGTACTGACATGATGAACCTTATGCACCACCCGAAAAACTTTCGGCTGATGCATCCACCGGTGCAACCAGTAATAATACGTTTCATGTACGACAAGTGATACGATAAGACTTACGGGCAGATACCACCAACCATAATCAAGCAGTCCCGTATAAACCTTAGTGTAGCCTTGCTGCCATAACCACACGGTTGCCACACCTGCTACTGAAAAAATCAATGAGGTGCAAAGACTCCATCCAACCTCTTTGCGAAACTGTTTATTACGAAACGGCTTGTCGGTGAGTCGGCGCTGAGAGTATTTGGCAGGAAACCACAGATAAAAAATCGCGTGAAAAATCCCTGCGATCATGAAGTATCGGCCCATCACGATGATGAAAAACGCGACGATGGCGATCAGGAAATTCAGGGGCGAAGACAGATCCGGCACTTGCATCAGCACAAAGTTGTAAAAGACATGCCAGAAAAAAACAAAACCGCCCGAGCTTTTGTTCGGGCGGCTGCAAATGCTGTTTGGCGTTTTATGAAATATTGATGAGTCTCGCAGGTTTCTTTTTCGCTTCTTCTTTTTTCGGAATCACCAGGTGGAGCAGACCGTTCTCATATTTTGCCTGGATCTGGTCCACATCAACCACGTCCTTCGGGAGCGTGAAGCGTCTCTGGAACGACTGGTAACTGAACTCTTTCCGTGAATAACGTTGTCCTTCCTTTCCTTCACGTTCGTTCTTCTTTTCAGCGGTGATGGTCAGCATGTTGCCTTCAAGTTCAACATTAAAATCCTGCTTGTTCATACCCGGAGCGGCCATTTCCACTTCGAAGTTTTCGGTGGTTTCTTTGATATTTACCGCAGGCAGAGTGGAGCCGGCCGATGAGTAATTCGACAAACCCCAGTCAAAGACGTTCCTAGTGAACATGTCATCGAATAATCCAGGTAATGAATTAAAAAGGTCGCCGTTTTTTCTTGTGAGTGTCATAATTCCTCCTTTTTAATAAATTGAATGGATAATGATTTCACGGCCATCTCATCAATGAAAATGCCAGTTGAAAAACCTGCCGTTTTCAAATGAAAAATTTGCAGCGCCAGTGAAATTTTTTTAGATCAGGCCGCCATGTAAATGAGGATGCATAGGAGAAGCGTCAATAGCAACACCAGCCACGGTTGCAACCTGCGCGACCTGTTCTCCAGCCGGCGCCGCCGCACAAACCGGCTTAGTCGCTCCCGCAACTGCTCGTCTTCACCGGCCAGAATGCCCATCTGACGGATGACCGGCTCCAGCAAATTGTAATTCAAACTGCCCGACGCGTTCATAATTTCTTCAAAAAACTGCGACGACAGCTTATCGTTGTGTTCTCGCCTGATCAACTCAAGATTGTCATCGGCAAGTACCTGCAAAAGATGGTATTGCAATGCATGGTGGTCGATGGTGAACGGGTTCACCGCAGCAACATATTGCCGAAGCCGGATTGACGACTTCAAAACGGTCATGGCAGTGGGTCGCTTGTAATTGTCTTTGATTTGCTGATGGCCTCCAAGCCAGAGATCCCTGTCGTATTGTTTTCGTTTGTCCGGATCGCCGATGATAGCATATGCAGCCTGTATCGCTTTGAACTGCTGTTCGCTGAAATCGTCGCCGGGATTTTTGTCGGGATGGTACCGGAACGCAAGCCGTCGATACGCCGAACGGATGTCGGCCTGCGTGGCTTTCGGATGTACTTCCAGCGTCCTGTAATGATTTTGTACTGCCATCGATTGGCGTTTTCCTTTATTCGTCTTAAAAATCCACAGTTGATACTATCGCTACCCGGTTATTCGTTTTTTCTTTACCTGACCCAAATCTATACCTCTATCCCTGATGAGAACGAATAACCCCATTCTGATTGGCCTGATCACTGTTGGCCTCGCCATATTTTACTTCACCACGCTTTCCATGAAACCGGAAATTGAAACCGATGCCGGCCGGATTCGCTCGGTGAAACCCATCGGCGCTCCAAAAACCAAAAAACTCGCCTCGCCGGCTGAAATTCTTCAGCGTCAAACGGTGCCTGTGCTCTGTTATCACCAGATCCGCGACTGGCGGCCCGGCGACTCGAAACGAGCAAAGGATTACATCGTACCGCCGGTAAGTTTCAATGCACAACTCAAAATGCTCGCCGACAGCGGTTACCAGACCATACTTCCGCAGCAATTGATCAACCATTTGAAATTCGGAGATCCGTTGCCGCGCAAACCGGTAATGCTGACTTTTGACGACACCGACCTGTCACAATATGAAATTGCGGCCAGGGAGATGAAAAAATATGGATTTCGTGGTGTGTTTTTCGTGATGACAGTGGCAATCGGCCGCCCCGGTTACATGAACGCTTCGCAGATCCGGGAACTGGACAGTCTGGGACATGTTGTCGGATGTCATACCTGGGATCATCACAATGTGAAAAAATACGAAGCGGAGGATTGGACGACACAACTCGACAAGCCGCTTGCAACTCTGAAAAAAATCACAGGGCGTCAGTGCGAGTTTTTTGCATACCCATTTGGATTGTGGGATACTTCGGCCTTCCCCCACTTGTACAAACGAAACATGACTGCCGCATTTCAACTATCCGCGCCGTCCGATTCGGTAAATCCTCTGTATTCGCTTAAGCGAATGATTGTTCCTGGCCAGTGGAGCCTTAAGGATTTTGATAAACGCGTGGTGCGCTGACGATTACTTGCCTATCATTGAAGTTTGCTCCGCGGTTACAATGCCTTCGCGAATGGAGTGTTCGATTGCGTCGCGGCTATGTACAAAATGGCAGCAGCTAATGCCCGCATCCTGCATTGCTTTGATTGAATCTTTTGCCACCTGCACGTTCTTCCTATATACATGCCGCAGGTATACTGCGCGGATCTTACCAGGAAAATGTTCAGTGATGGAGCGATAAATGACAGGATCCTGTTGCGAATCATCCCCGAGTAATATGAATTTCTGCTGTGGATATGCTTCGATGATCCTCGCTATCCTCATGAATTTCGTCGCGTGCTTGTTCTGACCGGTCTTATACGCTTCGGAAAATTTCTTTATCTGGCTGAGAAGGTAAATCCCGCGCGGCAATTCATGTTCTTTTGAAAACTCACTGATATAATCGTACAGATTCCATTCACTGCTCGACACGTAAAAAAATGGATTTGGTTCTTCCGGCTTGCTGCCCGCATGCGCAAGAAGTCTGTAATGCTTTACGACACCGTCGAAGGGCTGCCGGCTTCGGGCGTTCTCTGTAAGCAACACAAACAATCGCTTACGCATGTTTGCAGAATGCGAAACAAGGAACGTATCATCTATATCTGAAATGACAGTATAATACCTGGTGAACGGCACATGAAAATGGCCATGGCCCTCGGCGATCGGTTGCCCTTCGTACGAATCGCGAGAACGTACTGTTACCGCGTGCCAGCCGGCTGCAGGCATTTCATCTACTTGCCATTGAATTCTGAAGAAGCCGTCCTTTTCACTTCTGGTTTTCACTTCCCGCCCATTGACTTCCACATATACTTCAATGCCCGGAATTGTTTTCACAACAAACAATCTGATAAGCGCAAACGTATTCGTAAAAACATTCGAGGTGTAATGCTTCTTTGGTTTGGGCCCAAGAGCAAACACATGTCCGAACACGGTTACGTTTTTCGAATCGCCGAAGCCATTGTAGATTTTGATGGCCGGTTGATCGGTGAGCCTCAGCCAGTTCAATAATTTGCGTTTCAGGAAGCCAAGCATGATTTTTTATCGGATATTACACGACTCCACTTTGTTCCATGCAAATTAATGGCCCACAACGCATATTGTCTGTTATCAACCCTATTTCAGGCGGCACGGCTAAACAAAATTGGGAAAATGCGATCCGGGATCACTTCCGGGATAAACCCCATTCACTCGAATTCTTCGTGCTTGATGGGAAAAGCGATACCAGTTCTCTGAGGCACTGGATCGAAAAGATCAAACCGGACCGCGTTCTCGCCGTCGGCGGCGATGGCACCGTTTCGATGATCGCGAAGGAGTTGACAGGTACGAGTTCAGCGCTTGCTATCATTCCCGCAGGTTCAGCAAACGGCATGGCGAAGGAACTGAACATCCCGCAACAGCCGCAGCGCGCCCTGGAACTTGCGGAAACCGGACAAATTAAAAATGCGGACATCATCCGGATCAACGAAAAACATTTCTGCATCCATTTGAGTGATATTGGCCTGAATGCGCGACTGATCAAGTATTTTGATGAAGGCAAACTGCGTGGAAAGATCGGCTATGCAAAAGTGATCCTGAAAACATTATGGAAGCAGTCGTCGATGGACATACTGATAGAAACAGCAGATAAAAAAATAGAAACGAAGGCATTTATGGTGGTGCTGGCGAACGCCAGCAAGTATGGAACGGGAGCCGTGATCAACCCGGTTGGAGATTTGTACGACGGCTTGTTTGAAGTGGTGATTGTGCGCAAACTTGCTGTGTCGGAACTATTCAAGATGTTGTTCAGACCGCAGCCCTTCAATCCCAAAAAAATTGAGATGCTGCATGCAAGATCTGTCGCGATCAGTTCGCGGAAGAGAGTGCATTTTCAGATCGATGGCGAATATCGCGGCAAAGTGGAAACGGTGAATGCGGTGATCATGCCCGGGGCGTTGAAAATCGTGGTGCCGGATAATTGAGGGTTGAAAGTTGAAGGTTGACAGTTGACAGTAAATACACATCTAGGCCGGCGAAATACACGAGAACTACCAATTGCTGTACCTTATCCAATTCAACTTCAACTTTGAAGTAACTTACGATCCCTCAACCGTCAACTTTCAACTTTCAACTTTCAACTTTCAACTTTCAACTTTCAACTTTCAACTTTCAACTGTCAACCCTCAACTGTCAACCCTCAACCGTCAACCGTCAACCTTGAACCGTCAACCTTGAACTACTTTCTTCTTTCTTTCCTCTGGCTGAGCTTCTGCATACTGCATAGCGTGTTTGCCATGGAGACGGTGAAACAGCGGTTTGCACTCCTTATGGGAAGTCGCTACCGGTATTACCGGTTGTTGTATTCGATCTTCGCATTCATCCATCTGGGCATTGTGCTTTGGTATCAGTTTAGTGAGAAGTCAACGCGACTTTGGCCATACGCAGACTGGATCTGGTATCCCACAATTGCCTTCGGAGTGGCGGGACTAACGGTCATGCTCATCTGCATTCGCAAATATTTCTTTTACCTCAGCGGAGTAGACGTTTTATCAAAGAAGAAAATCACATCGACGCTGCAGGTCGGCGGTCTTCATCGTTATGTGAGACATCCGCTATACGCCGGAACACTCCTCTTTGCAGGCGGCATTTTCTTTCTGCTTCCCACGATTGCCAATGCAATTGCACTAACTTTTATTACTGTTTATACATTGATCGGCATCCGGATCGAAGAAAAAAAACTTATTGCCGAATTCGGTGAACAGTATATCAGGTACGCCTCATCGGTGCCGAAATTATTACCGAGGATCAGGATATTTCGCGAACCTTAATCATCGTGTGACCGTTATCTCTTATCTTTTCGCCTGAACTGGCTTATCTTATGAAATGGCTTTTTGCACCCGCTACGCGGCTGGCGTTGGTATTCCTGATCTTTGGGATCTTATGGATAGTCTTTTCCGACAATCTCCTGTACAACGCCGCTAAAAACAATCTTGAAGTATACGACCGGCTGCAGACATGGAAAGGCCTGTTGTTTGTGGTCTTCTCATCGGTGCTTGTCTACATTGTTGGAGGACGGCTGTTCAGAAGTATTGAAAAGGCAAATGGTCAGAAAGACGAAGCGCTGTTGCGATTCAATATCCTCGGCATGGCCACGAACGATGCGGTGTGGGACCTGAACCTGCTTTCTAACGAATGTTATACGAACAGGACACTGCAGGAGATGTTTGGCTACACTGCCGATGAATTGTCCGATAACAACAAATGGTGGCGCGATAACCTTCATCCCTCCGATAAGGACCGTGTGTTGGAAACGATCGATGCCAAACTGAATACCGGCGGAACGGTTTGGCAGGATGAGTACCGCTTTCGCTGCAAGAACGGGTCATACAAAACGGTCTTCGACCGCGGCTATATCCTCCGGAACAAAGCCGGCCGGCCTTACCGTATTATTGGCGCAATGCAGGACGTTACCGAACAACGGCAACTTCAAAAACAGGTGATCGAGCAGCAGATCCGCTACAAAGTCGACCTGGCCGCGGAGGTGATCAGGGCGCAGGAAGCCGAGCGAAAGAAACTTGGCGAGGAACTGCACGACAACGTTAACCAGTTGCTGGGTGTAGTGAAATTGTACGTCGAACATGCGCAGGTCAACGCAACGGAACGCGAAACACTGCTGAAGAAAAGCGTCGACTACCTCATGATGGTGATCGAAGAAATTCGAAATCTTTCCAAGTCACTCGTTGGCCCGTCCATTCACGAATCCGGACTCACCGGATCGCTCGTTTCACTTGCACGAACCGTGACGGAGTCGGGGAAAATAGAAATGGAAACGCGATTTGATGACGTTGACGAGCAAATTCTGACCGACCTTCAAAAGCTCATGCTATATAGGATCGTGCAAGAGCAGGTAAACAACATCATGAAGCATTCAAATGCCACCAAGGCGTCATTGACGTTAACGAAAAACGGCAATCATATTGTGCTCGAAATTCGCGACAATGGCAAAGGATTCGATCCCACTACCAATAAACAAGGACTGGGATTTAAGAACATTCGCAATCGGGTTGCCGTTTTCGATGGTCATTTGGAAATAAAGTCCGCCAAAGAGGAAGGCTGCTTAGTCAAAATTCAATTTCAAATTGACGTAACAGCCAACCATAATTAAGCTTCTCTTCTGATTACTTACAATCGTAAGTAACGGATGTCACCGGAATGATTGCCGGATCAATCCCGTTCTGGGGAAAAAACACAAATGGATATGCTGGCTCGAATGTCTGCGGCCATCCGGCGCTATTGAAGTTGGACGCACCGGTCCTGTTATTTCGACTGTAGTCTCGCGCCAGAAACATCAAGATAGAATCGGTACGCAGTAAACTCGGCGAATCATCGTACGATCTTAGGGGCTCCTCGTTCCGTGCCATTAAATTACCGCGATGGTCGTATTGATAGAAGATCTCATCGGTATGGCCGAGCTCTCCCTCCGGCCCTTCGGTATAAAAAATTGTTCGTGTTTCATGGATGATCCGGCCCTGTGAATCATATTCGAGCGCACAAGCCCAGCCTCGCAAAAAATTACCTGATACATACACTGTGTCTGCGGTAATTCTGTTGCTGGTGTATCCGTACTGATGTTGGTGACGTAAAAATGGTGAACTGCGATCATATATCAGTTGCCTTAAACGACCGTTAGTATTATAGTTGAAGTCAAAAACATATTGGTTGCCATCAGTTGCGTTCGGAACAATACTGTCGATGCTGCCTTGAGAATCGTATACGAACCTGTACGAGGCCTGTCCATTACCGGCGGTAGCGATTCGGCATCTTTTTGAGGAACCGTCGGGGGAATGAAGCCAATCGATAAGTTTTTTGCAACCCGGGAGTAGAATAAGTAGTGAGGCACACGCAAATAAATACGAGAACTTTTTCATAATAGTATAAGGTTTGATGACAGTGCTGACTTGTAGCGGGCGAGAGGGACAGTTAAAGTACGATATTTCAACGCTGTAATCACTATTTGATTTAGCCTTCAGCCTGCATCTAACTCTGTACAATCAAGTAACTTTGCGGCGATGCATTATCTCTCTGCTGAAGGACTGACCAAGTCGTACGGAATCAAACCTCTTTTTTCAAACGTTTCATTTCATATTTCCGAAGGCGACAAGATTGCACTCGTTGCAAGGAACGGGTCGGGCAAATCCACATTATTGAGGATCCTTGCCGGCCAGGAAGTGGCCGACGAAGGAAAGTTGTGGATCAATAAGTCAGTCACCGTCGCCCTTTTCGAACAGGACCCGGTATTCGACATGGAGAGTTCCGTGATTGAAAATATTTTTCTTCACGACCACCCTGTGGTTATTGCAACAAGAGAGTATGAGGAGGCAACGGAATCCGGCGATCACACGAGAATTGCTGCTGCCATCACCAAAATGGACGAGCTCAATGCCTGGCAGTTCGAACAAAAAGTAACGGAGATACTTCACCGCCTCAAGATCACGCAGTTCAACCAGTCTGTTTCCACATTATCCGGAGGACAGAAGAAACGAGTGGCGCTTGCGAAAACATTGATCGATATCGGCTTCGAACCGACGCATGTATTGCTGATCATGGACGAACCTACGAACCACCTGGATGTTGAAATGGTGGAGTGGCTGGAGTCATACCTCAACAAAGAAAAAATAACGCTCCTTCTGGTGACCCACGACCGGTATTTTCTTGAAACGGTTTGTGACGAAATCTGGGAGCTAGATAATAGTACCATCTACACTTATAAGGGCGACTACCAAAATTACCTGGACAAAAAGCTTGCACGTCAGGAAGCCGAGAGCGCGAGCATCGACAAAGCGAAGAATCTCTACAGGAAAGAACTCGAATGGATCAGAAAGCAACCGAAGGCACGTACCACAAAGTCGAAGAGCCGGGTCGATGCATTCTCAGAAGTTGAAGCGAAGGCGAAGTCGCGCATCGCAGAGGCGAATCTTGAATTGCAAATGAAAATGACCCGACTGGGTGGCAAGGTAGTCGAGATGAAGAAGGTCTATAAGTCGTATCCAGGCAAACCAATCCTGCAGGGATTTGATTATACGTTTAAGAAAGGAGAAAGGATCGGCATCATCGGTCGGAACGGTACAGGTAAATCAACTTTTCTCAATATTCTTCAGGGAATCGATCAACCCGACAGCGGCAAGGTGAATATTGGAGAAACGGTTGTATTTGGAAATTACTCTCAAACAGGTTTGCAAATCAAGGAAGATCAGCGCCTGATTGAATACGTGAAAAATATTGCTGAACACTTTCCTTTAGCGAACGGAGGTTCACTCAGCGCATCCCAATTTTTGCAGTTGTTTTTGTTTCCGCCCGAGCAGCAGTATACTTATATTTCAAGTTTGAGCGGCGGCGAGAAACGCCGTTTGCACCTGCTTTCCGTATTGTTTACAAATCCGAACTTTCTTGTTCTCGACGAACCGACGAACGATCTTGACCTGCCGACCCTTACTGTTCTCGAAGAATTTCTCAGCGACTTTGCAGGCTGTCTTGTGATCGTATCGCACGACCGCTTTTTTATGGACCGCCTCGTGGATCACCTGTTTGTGTTTGAAGGCGAAGGAAAGGTTCGCGATTTTCCGGGGAATTATACATTGTACAGGTCAACGATACATACAATCGAAAACGATGAAGACGAACCTGTGCGGAACACTGAAGTCGAAGCTCAACTCCAACCCGCAAAAAGAAAATTTTCGTTCAAGGAAAAACGGGAATTCGAAACGCTGCAGGATGACATCCGCAAACTCGACCAGGAAAAACAAAAGATAACTGCTGAGCTTTCATCCGGAAATCTTCCTTTCGCAGAACTTGAAACATTGTCAAAACGCATCGTTCAGATCAATGCAGAACTTGATGCGAAAGAAATGCGGTGGCTCGAGCTTAGCGAAATTGCCGGATAATCGTTATAATGCACAACACATAATACAGGCATGAAAATACTATCGGGCATTGTCTTTTTGCTGATAACGCTGGTTGCGAACGCCCAGCGGCCAGCGAAACCGGAAACATTCGCTAAACAAATAAATGTTGAAGATCTGCTACGACATCTGTTTGTTATTGCCGGCCCGGAAATGGAAGGTCGCGAAACCGCAACCGAAGGTCAGCGCCGCGCAGCGAGTTATCTGGAAAACGCGTTCCGCAATCTGGGTCTGACTCCGCCGCCAACCGGTTCGCACCAAATGCCGTTCCCTGTTTACCAGGATTCGTTGATTTCCGCATCCATTGAAATCAACGGTAAAAAGCTGAACCGCGACGAAGACTTTTCAATACCCTTGTCTAACGTCAATACTCAAACGCTGTTGTCGAACTCTGTGGTTTTCGCCGGTTATGGATACAGCGATTCGCTTCAGGACGATTACCGGAATATCGATGTTCGAGGCAAAGTAGTGATGGTGTTGTCGACCTTATTAGGAAATGATGGCAACAAACCACGGCGTTCGATCAGCACTGCTCAATTGTTGCAAAATGCGTTGAAGCATGGTGCCTCCGCTGTACTACTCGTGCAGGGCGGATTTCCACGAAAGGCGTTTTCTCCCCGGGGACCCCAGTATGTAAATGCATTCAAAACTGTAAATTATCCTAACCTGTATTTCATCTCGGAGAACGCAGCATCGTTGATCGCAGGGCGGCCCGTGCGCGACCTTGCTCCCACAGGCTTGTCACTTACCGCGGATATCAGTTTGTCGGTTATGAAGACGACTGCAACACTATCGACGACGAATGTGGTAGCCGTGATCGAGGGCAGCGACCTGCGTGATCAATATGTAGTCATTACCTCGCATTACGACCACCTTGGAAAGCGCGGCGATAGTGTGATTTATTACGGCGCCGATGACGACGGTTCAGGAACCGTTGCGCTGCTCGAACTCGCCCAGGCATTCTCGCAGGCGAAAAAACAAGGCAAGGGTCCGCGACGGAGCATCGTATTCATGGCTGTTTCCGGTGAAGAAAAAGGATTATGGGGCTCCGACTACTACGGATCACATCCGCTGTTCCCTCTTGAAAAAACAAGCGTGAACCTGAACATCGACATGATCGGCAGATCGGATCCGAAACGCACAAAGGGCGACTCGCTCAACTACATCTATGTGGTTGGCGATGATAAGCTGAGTTCAGATCTTCGACCGATCAGCGAAAGCATCAATAAGAAATACACCAAACTGGAGCTCGATTACAAATTCAACGATCCCGACGATCCTGAAAGAATTTATTTCCGCAGCGATCATTACAATTTTGCAAAGCATGGAGTGCCGATCATATTTTATTTCAATGGCACACACAACGACTATCACCGTCCGACCGATACGCCCGACAAAATCAACTACGATTTGCTTGCAAAGCGTATACGCTTAATCTACCATACCGCCTGGGAAATGGCAAATCGCGATGGCATGATGAAAAGGGATCTTGAATTGCTGAAGGTTCACAGATGACCGGCGAAAGAAAAGCGGATCCCGCAAAAGCGGAGATGTTCCGGAACCGTCTTCAGAAGATGTACCGGCACAGATCCAAGCTTGCAAAATCACACAAGGTCTCCTGCTACCGTATTTATGATCACGACATCCCGGAGTTTCCGGTATGCATTGAGAAGTATGAGGCCAAAGTGTATGTTGCCGAATACCGTCGCAACCATGCAATGGATGAAACCGAACACGAGCGTTGGCTGAATATGACCCTCGGAATTATTGGAGAAGTGCTGAATGTTTCGGAAGAAGAGATGTTCGTAAGACAACGACAACGTAAACAAGGACGAACCGGACAGTACCAGAAACTCGGCAGCGACCGCGAGTATTTTGAGGTGCAGGAAGCGGGACTTAAATTTCTGGTAAACCTCGTTGACTATCTCGATACCGGTTTGTTTCTCGATCACCGCATCACGAGAGATATGGTGAGGAAAGAATCGGACAGAAAACAAGTACTCAATTTGTTTTGCTACACCGGATCGTTTTCGGTGTATGCGGCTTCCGGTGGCGCTGCACACGTAGATTCGGTGGATCTATCGAAGACATACCTTGCCTGGGCCGAAGAGAATTTTGCGCTGAATCAACTTAACGATCCATCGAAATACAAGTTTATCCATGCTGATGCAGTTGAGTTTTTGAAACAGCTCCCGTCATCGGCATACGACATCATCATTCTCGACCCTCCGACATTCAGCAATAGTAAACGGATGGACGATTTCATGGATGTTCAGCGCGACCATGTCACAATGATCAATCAGTGCCTCGACGGACTCAAGCCAGGCGGCGTACTTTTTTTCAGCACAAATTATCGTCGCTTTCAACTTGATGCCGGAAGACTGCACACAACTTCAGTGCGCGACATTACAAAAGCAACGACACCATTCGATTTTGAAGGAAAGTTGTTCCGGTACTGTTACCGCATTGCGAAAGATTAGTTTCCGAATACTTTGCGGAGAATATCGGATACACGGGCAGCAGGATTGTTACGAATCTTCTGCTCTTCAAGCGCAACCTGGTAGAAAAGTCCACCAAGCGCTCTTTCTGTAACATACCCCGGAAGGTCGGTATTCACTTTTTTGAAAGTTGTAGGCAGTTTGTTGTAAGTATTGAACACGTCTTCCCAATGCTTCGTAGCATTGGTTTTTTCAAGTGCATCTTCGATCACAGGTCTGAATGCATTGGTAAGAGGTGAGATCGTTTTTCCTTTTAGATAAGAAGTTGCCGCAGTATCGTTGCCTTTCAGAATTCCAAAGGCATCCTGAATGCTCATTCCTTTGATCGCGTCAATAAAAATAGGCGCGGCAGATTTAGAGGCTTCTTCAGCCGCACGGTTCATGGAAAGAATTGCCTTGTCGACCATATTCCCAAAGCCGGCATTTCGCAATGTATTTTCTACTTTTTTTGCTTCCTCAGGCATCAAGACTTTTATTGCCGCATTCGCGAAAAATCCGTCTACTGCCGAAAGCTTACTCGAACTGTTTTGTGCTCCAACCGATAAAGCTTCCTTCAAACCGGCAACTACATCCTCATTTGAAAGAGATGATTTTCCTCCCCCCTTTACTTTACCAAGTATTCCACCTGCTTTCTTAAGCAAACTGCCATCGTTTCCGGAAGTCTGTGCAAATGAAGTGATGGTCAGCAACAACGATGCAAAAAGTAGTATTTGTTTCATGGGATCAAGTTCTGCTCTATAAACGCAGAACCGGTCGAAAAATTTGTTAAGGCCCCTATAATTTTCCCCGCCGTTTATGATATTTATTCCGAACACTTAAAACATCAGTGTTTATCTTTATGACTCAACATATTCCGATGAAAAAGTTGTTATTCTGTATCCTCCTTTCCTCTATTTCGGTGGCACTGTTCAGCCAGACGAAGAAGCCTGTCGCGAAAAAGGCGGCAACCACGGCCGCAACGCCTGCAATGAAAAATGCGGTGGACTCTTTCAGTTACGCGATCGGACTGAGCATTGCCAATTTTTACCAGCAGCAGGGTGTGAAGCAAATCAACAACAATCTTGTGTTGCAGGCCATAAAGGATGCACAGAACCAGAAGCCGAAAATGGATGAGGCTCAGGCAAACAATTGTATTGTCACTTATATGGATGCAATAAAAAGTGAGAAAGCGTCCGGCAACATTGCTGAAGGAAAAGCTTTCCTCGACTCAAACTCAAAGCGACCGGGAGTTGTTACTCTGCCAAGCGGACTTCAATATGAAGTGATACAACAGGGCACTGGTGCAAAGCCTGTCGCAACAGATAAAGTGAAGGTGCATTATCATGGTTCTCTGATCAGTGGCAAGGTATTCGACAGTTCGATCGAAAGAGGGACGCCGGTAGAATTTAACGTCGGCGGCGTAATTCCCGGCTGGACGGAAGCTTTGCAACTGATGCAGGTAGGCAGTAAATGGAAATTGTTTATTCCTTCGTCGCTTGCTTATGGCGACAACCAGGCAGGTCCCGATATCACTCCTGGGTCGACATTGATTTTTGATGTGGAGTTGTTGGAGATAGTGAAATAGGGCCTTGAGCTATGGGCTATGAGCTATGGGCTATGAGCTATGAGCTATGAGATTTGAGCTCAAAGACGGAATCATTCTAAGTACAGTTTCGACTTAATAAACAAAACAGTTTAATTGTTGTTGCGACCGAACCAATAAGTAATAAGAAGGCTGATAGCCCATAGCCCATAGCTCATAGCCCCAACACATCACTTATACAACAAATCATAATACTCCGCCGCCATTCTTCCGCTATCGAATTTAAAACGCACGTCGCGCATACCGTTCTTCGCTACCTGTCTCCAGGTCTCGTAGTTATCGTAGTAGAGCGGCAGGATTTCTTTCTCGAGTATTTCGTACAGTTTATTCAGATCGTATTCGTCCTGTTGCTGAACCGGCATGTTAAGATAATCAGCCATCGGCACAACAAAACCGTTGTTGCCATGATCCACGAACTCAGGTATCCAGCCGTCGTTGGTTGAAAAGTTGATTGCTCCGTTCATTGCAGCCGTCATTCCGCTTGTTCCGGAAGCTTCGCGTGGCACACGCGGATTGTTCAGCCAAAGATCCGCAGCCTGTTTCAGGCGTTTCGACAAATACAACTCGTAGCCCACAAGCACAGCAACATTTTTATAGTTGCGGCTCAAATGAACAAGATTATTGAATTCGTTGATCGCCGGATAGTCCATTGGGTAAGGCTTCCCTGCCCAGATGATCTGTATGGGATACTTTGTACTCGACAATAATTTTTCAAACCGTTGCTTGTCGCGTGTAATAAGCTCCGCGCGCTTGTAACCCGCAAATCTTCTGGCCCACACTATCGTAAAAACGTTGGGATCAAACAGCTTTCCGGTCTGATCGGCAATAAGCTCAAACGAACGTTTCTTCAAATACTTTTTCCTGTCGTCCCAAACCGCGTCATTGCGTTCATCGGAAGCTCTGTACAATTGTTTATCCGCCCAGTATCTCCAGTTTTGTGAATTCGTAATTGAAATGATCGGACAAACACCCTGGTGCTTCTCCCACATGGTTCGCGAAACTTTTCCATGCAATTCCGAAACTCCATTTGCAAGTCGCGCAAAGCGAAGGGCAACCAGTGAATGATTGAACTGATCATCCTGGATACCTGTCAACTGACGTACTTCATCAAGACTTAACCCGCAGAAATAACTCATCTTGAAACACAGATGAATGTCGTGCTTTTCGTTTCCTGCTTCTTCGGGAGTATGAGTGGTGAAAACAAGACGCTTCCTGACGTCTTCGACGGATCCAAATTTTTTGTAGAGATAGAATACCGAAGAAACTCCGTGAGCCTCGTTGAGATGATAGAGTTCCGGATTGAATCCGAGTTCGTCCATCAGCTTCGCACCACCTACGCCGAGCAGGATGAACTGCGCAACTTTCGTAGCAACGTTCGCATCGTACAGACGATGAGTAATTGTTTGCGATACATAATCATTCTCGGGGAGGTCGGTGCTCAATAGAAACAGCGGAGCGCTTTTGAATGTTTCGGGATTGAGGTACCATACGCGCACCCATACCGGATGATCGTGAATATTTATTTGAAACTTGATTCCGGTGTCTTCAAGAAAACTGTAAATCTTTTCCATCCAGGTCACCTGCAGGGTTTGGTCCTGGTTACGAGCCTGGTCGTAATAACCGTACTTCCACAGAATGCCGACTCCAATTAAATTTTGGCGCAATTCATATGCACTTCTGAGATGAGAACCTGAAAGAAAGCCAAGGCCGCCGCTGTAAATTTTGAGAGGCTGATGGATCGCAAATTCCATGGAGAAGTAAGCGACCTTTTTTGAATAACGTTCGTCCGCCTGATAGGGTACTTTGTAATTAAGAAAACTCATAAGCCAATAAGAAATTTTACCGCCATTGCTGAATCAACGCCACGCGATGTGTACATTCAACGCAAACAGGGCTGCAATATAGGGAGGAATCCGTGATTGGGTGTCAGGTAATGGGTCTGAAGTGTCGGGGGCTGTAAAAGTAAAAAAGGTAAAAGGGAAAAAACGAAAGACACCTCGCCCATGATGCTTTGTTACTTTTCACGCGCCTCGGCTCACGCCGATTCGGGCTGGCTTTTTGCCCGCCTCGGCTAACGCCGATTCGGGCTGGCTTTTTGCCTGCCTCGGCTACCGCCGATTCGGGCTGGCTTTTTACTTTTTACTTTTTACTTTTTTAGACTTTGGCTCACGCTTCTTCGGATACGTAGCATCGAAGAAACACTTGATGTCGCGGTACGCGCCACAGCCTGCTGTTTCTTTGATCACCACCGCAGTAGTAGTAAAGTTGAAATCAAGCGCACAAGGATTGGTGATCTCTTTGTATTGCGCGGTTTTTGCCGATACGAAACGTGCGGTTCCTTTTAACTCACCATTGCAGGTGCCTTTGTCTTTCTCGAAGTGAATGAAAAATTGAAATTCGGAATCGCTGCGGCCGTCGCGAATCGAGACGAAGTTCTTCTTGTCGCGGATGTAATCTCCGGAATGCTTACCCCGCTTTGCAAGCGTATCGATGGGATTGATGATAACATCGATTATTTCCTCGTTGGGTTCTGTCAGGATCAGCGTAAAGTCTTTCGACTGATCGTTATAAACATAGACGTTTCGTTTGAAGGCCGTTTCATCACCCGATTTTCGTTCACGATAACTCGTAACCTGGAACTTTCGGTCGAGACCACCATAGGCTTGTGTCGACGTCTCATACCCGGTGCGAACGATAGGCAAGGCAGTCATAAATTCATTCGACTTGTCGAAACAAGCTATGTACCCGACACGCCTGTTTCCCTGAACAGCTTTGAAAAAAAGATATGTCTCCCTCCCCTTTTCCTTTGCCTTTCCCAATGGAAACAGCTTCGGCTTGGCGGTTTTGCCAAAGGATTTCTGAAGGATCGAGTCGGGGATGAACCGGGTAAAAACTGCGTTTTGAACTGCGAGTGAATCAGAATGTTTTCGAAGAAGGGTCGTATCGGCGATATTGTATGGAAGTTTCACCTCCGGAAAAAACTTAAGAAAATCTTCGACATCGACTTCCTCCTCTGCTGCATCGGTACCGCTACCACAGGCTGCGAACAACACGAGCGCGATATAAAAACAATAGCGGGCTAAAGACTTACAGGCACCGTTCATCGATTAAAAATACCGATTCAGAGGTGCCGGAAAAAAATCTTTTTGGCAAAATTTAGATTAGTCTAAAATTATTTTTAGATTCGCCATTTTATTTGCAGTATGAAATATTCCGCCAGCAAAGAGAATTATCTCAAAGCGATTTATCATCTACAGGAGCAGGAGGGAATTGTCACTACGAACGCACTTGCAAAAGAACTTGATACACGCCCGGCGTCGGTTACGGACATGCTGAAGAAACTGAAGAACCAAAAGCTCCTCTTGTACGAAAAATACCAGGGCTTCAAGCTTAGCCTCGAAGGGCGGAAAGTCGCATTGCAGATCGTCCGGAAGCATCGTCTTTGGGAATATTTTCTAGTAGAAAAATTACAGTTTGGCTGGGAAGAAGTTCATGAAATCGCGGAAGAACTCGAACATATCAGCAGCAAAAAGCTCATCGACCGCCTCGACGAATTTCTTGGTTTTCCAAAAAACGATCCTCATGGCGATCCGATTCCTGATATGCAGGGTAAAATGGCGGCGCAGGTTCAGGTGAATCTGAATGAAGTTCCGGTAAACCGTCCCGCAATTGTTTGCAACATCAGCGATCAGTCGGCAGGTATGCTCGAACTTCTGAATCACAAAACAATTGCACTCGGAACGAGGCTCGAAGTAAAGCGACGGTTCACTGTCGACAATTCCATCGAGGTCAAAATAAAAAATCAGGCACCTATTACGATCAGTGAACAGGTGGCTAAAAACATTTTCGTGACGTATGACGAATAGATTGAACACCGATGCTTCACTGAGTGAAGTACACGAGTCGGTAGATATCAGCACGAGGCCCAAAGGATGGCGCAAAGTATTTGCATTTTTCGGACCCGCTTACCTTGTAAGTGTTGGATACATGGATCCCGGCAACTGGGCCACCGACCTTGCCGGAGGAAGCCGCTTCGGTTATTCATTGCTGTGGGTGCTACTCATGAGCAACCTGATGGCATTGTTGCTGCAATCGCTTTCTGCCAGGCTTGGAATTGTTCGAAAACGTGACCTGGCGCAGGCCAACCGCGAAACATATCCGCGATTTGTGAACTTCATTCTTTATGTGCTCGCTGAAATCGCAATTGCAGCAACCGACCTGGCAGAAGTACTTGGAATGGCCATTGGTATCAACCTGCTTACCGGACTGCCATTGGCATGGGGCGTAGGTATTACCGTTCTCGACACTTTCCTTTTGCTTTATCTCCAGCGACTGGGTATGCGTACCATGGAAGCATTCATCGTCGCGCTGGTGGGTGTGGTAGGTATTTCATTCCTCATTCAGATCATTCTCGCCAAACCGGAGATCAGCGAAGTGATCACAGGCTTCAAGCCCGGATTCACGAATGAGAACGCATTGTATATCGCTATCGGCATCATTGGCGCAACCGTTATGCCGCACAACCTTTATTTGCATTCAGCGCTTGTGCAAACACGAAAGATTCAAAAAACCAACGAAGGGATCCGACAGGCCCTGAAGTACAATTTTTTTGATTCTGCGATTGCCCTGAATATCGCGTTCCTCGTTAATGCGGCGATCCTGATTCTTGCGGCAACAGTATTTTTTAAGTCGGGAAGAACGGAAGTTGCAGAGATCGCGCAGGCGCATGAACTTCTTGCCCCCTTGCTTGGAACCAGCCTTGCGCCGATACTTTTTGCGGTTGCCTTGATCGCCGCAGGTCAAAGCTCCACCGTGACGGGCACTCTTGCCGGGCAGATTGTGATGGAGGGTTATCTGAGGCTTCGCATCAATCCCATCATTCGCAGGCTACTGACGCGAATGCTTGCAATAGTGCCTGCAATGCTGGTAATCCTCATCTACGGCGACAAAGAAGTCGACAGCCTCCTGATCTTTAGCCAGGTGGTACTGAGTATGCAACTGGGCTTTGCGGTTATTCCGCTGATTCACTTCGTGAGCGATCGCAAAACAATGGGCGCTTATACGATTTCACCGTTGGTGCAAACTCTTGCATGGCTGATCGCAGCTGTATTGGTTTACCTCAATATCAGTATGGTGATCAATGAGGCTTCCGGAATCTTCAGCCAGCCTGGGAATACCGGTGTGAAAATCCTGATCATTGCAGGAGGAGTTGGCTTCATTGTATTGTTACTTTATACGGCATTGTACCCGTTGTTCCGGACAAAGCCGCGAAGCACTTCCATCGAAATGCATCCTGAAAAGCCTTCGCTCGAAGAATTGAAAGTTCCGACATACTCGAGGATCGCGGTTGCACTCGATTTCAGCAAAAACGATCAGAAGCTCCTGAGTTATGCACTTGGCCAGGGCTCAACAGATACCACGTACGTGTTGTTGCATGTTGTTGAAAGCGCATCGGCAATCATGCTGGGCAAAGAATCCGAGGACCATGAAACCATCCAGGACCGTGAGCGACTTGACTACTACCTGAAGGAACTTAGCAGCCGCAACATCAGGGTAGAAGGAAAACTTGGTTATAAGCATCGGAAACGAGAGATCGTAAGGATCATCCGTGAAGAAAAAGCGGATCTGCTGATCATCGGCGGTCATGGACATACGGGAATCAAAGACTGGTGGTACGGAGAAACGATCAATTCGGTGCGGCACGAGTTGAAGATACCGGTGTTGGTTGTGAACGTTTAGAAGATTGTAGGTTGGCAATCAGCTGTCAGCTGTCGGCAATCAGCTGTCAGCTAAAGTCACAGACGAGTCACCCGAGACTAATGTCGAGGGGACTCGTCGACATAGCAAGCACCGACGACGAGTCCTTTTCGCTGCGCTCAAAGAGACTCGTCTGTGACTTTGTTTTCGCTGCGCTCAATGAGACTTGTCTGTGACTTTGTTTTCGCTGCGCTCAATGAGACTTGTCTGTGACCTTCCTTTCGCTTCCCTCAACGAGAATCGTGTGTGACTTTGTTTTCGGTTTCCTCAAAGAGATTCGTCTGTGACTTTCTTTTCGCTTGCCTCCCCCTTACCTACTAAATGCTTCAGCCTTGAAAAAGTTTCGGGTTTGATATCGAGATACGAAGCAAGAATTTTTTGAGGCACTCGCTGCAGCATATGGGGATGCTGTTGCAGGTATTGCAGGAAACGCTGACGCACCGGCAACTTCAGCCTCATATACGAACGCTGGTCCTTCTTGATGAACATATAACTGATGATGCCTCTTGCAATTTCTTCACCACCCGGAATGGTTTTCAGCGCAAGTAAAATGTTTTCATAATGCATCGAAACAAGTACCGTCGGTTCGAGTGCTTCGAGTTCAACATCCGAAGGTACACGACGGTGAAAGGATATTTCCGATTGAATCAAATGTCCTTCGGTCGCAAGCTGAACAGTCTTTTCCTTTTTGCCGGAGACAAGGTATTTCCTCACGATTCCCTTTACCACAAGGTTGAGATAATTATCAACCTCTCCTTGTTTCAGGATGATCTCTTTTTTCTTCACCGACCGCACTTCGATATAAGGGCTCAGCATGCGGAAATGCTCTTCCGGCATCGGAGCAAAACGCTGAATGTACCTGTGAACGAATTCAAGGTAACTGCTGCTATCGGCGATGACGGTACTCATTAATTATAAACTTGCAATTTCTTTCTTGTAGCTGCCTGCTCTCCATCCATTCTTCAGCCGGCTGAATGTTTCAGGTTGGATGTTTAGAAACGAAGCAAGGTACTTTTGCGGTACTCTGTAAAACAGATCAGGATATTCATCCAGGAAGCGTTGAAATCTTTGCCTCGTTGTATAAATGGCCTGTTCTAGTTCCCATTTCTCTTTAGATAAAAACAAATCAGTAAGAATCATTCTTCCGAGCCTCTGCCAACGAATATCTTCCGCATACAGTTGGTCAATTGTTTCCCTGGTGTAAGAAAGGCAGGTCGTCGGTTCGATTGTTTCGATGATGTAAACCGAGGGCGTTCCGGCAAGGAAAGAAACCGATGAATTGATAACATCTCCTTCCCGGGCCAGTTGCGTGATCAGTTCATCTTTTCCTTTGATAAAATACTTCCTTGCAAGCCCTTTTACAATGAAATGCACATACGGCTCCTGCTCATCAATATCCGTAATACGAAATTTTTTGTCGTACGTGCGAACCTCTCCCATCGAAATCAGCCGGCTGAAATCTTCGTCGCTCAACGTCATGAACTTCGAGAGATATTGCTGCAGGGCCTTTACCATTTGCGCAAAATATAAAGAAATCCGCGACACCGCCTCGCAAAAAAACCGCGGCTACATGGTTTTACGGATGGCCGCGGGCAATATCTACTATCAAATATTCCATTACTTTTGCTCACTTCGAAAAAAAGAGAACATGATACAAAAAATCAAGGTAGCGAAACCGGTTGTTGAACTCGACGGTGATGAAATGACGCGGATCATTTGGAAGTATATCAAAGAGAAACTGATCCTGCCATATATCGATGTAGACATCCGCTATTATGACCTTGGCATCGAGTATCGTGATCAGACAAATGACCAGGTTACCGTAGACGCTGCAAACGCCATTCGCGAGTTCGGAGTTGGCATCAAGTGCGCAACGATAACTCCCGACGAAGCAAGGGTAAAGGAATTCAACCTGAAGCAAATGTGGAAGAGCCCGAACGGCACCATTCGCAACATTCTCGACGGAACCGTGTTTCGCGAACCCATCGTGATCAAAAATGTTCCAAGGCTCGTCACGAACTGGACGGCTCCGATCATTGTAGGACGTCACGCGTTTGGCGATCAATACCGCGCAACCGATACGGTGATCAAAGGCAAGGGAAAGCTGACGATGACCTTCACTCCCGATGATGGCTCCGCTCCTCAAACCTTCGAAGTGTTTCAATTCAAAAACGACGGAGTTGCACTCACGATGTACAACACCGACGAAAGCATACGTGGTTTTGCGAGAAGCTGTTTCAATATGGCGCTCAGCAAAAAATGGCCGCTGTACCTTTCAACGAAGAATACCATTCTGAAAAAATATGATGGTCGCTTCAAAGATATTTTTGAAGACATCTACCAGGCCGAATTCAAAACCAAGTTCCAGGAAGCAGGAATCGTCTATGAGCATCGACTCATCGACGACATGGTGGCAAGCGCACTAAAATGGAACGGCAACTTCGTATGGGCCTGTAAAAATTATGATGGCGACGTTCAAAGCGACTCCGTTGCCCAGGGCTTCGGCTCGCTCGGACTGATGACGTCAGTACTCGTTACTCCTGATGGAAATACAATGGAAGCCGAAGCAGCGCATGGCACTGTCACCCGTCACTTTCGCGACCATCAGGCAGGAAAACCAACCTCAACCAATCCCATCGCTTCCATCTTTGCGTGGACAAGAGGACTGGCTTTCCGGGGGAAACTTGACGGCAACCAGCAACTGATCGATTTCTGCAATGCACTCGAAGCAGTGTGTATTGAAACGGTTGAATCAGGCAAGATGACAAAGGACCTGGCGATCGCAGTTCATGGCAACAAGGTTGAGCATGGCAAACACTTCCTGTACACCGAAGAGTTCCTTGAAGCGGTTGATGAAAACCTTAAGAACAAAATGGCAAACCGCTAAAGGCAAACAATTAACAGCAAACTTTGCTGAACGGTGAATTTGTGGCTATTCTTTACCTTAGAATAGCCGGCGGGACCCGCGGTAATCATCATAAATAATCCGATGCAGCAGGTAACCGAGTTCTTCCGTAAACTATTCGACACTTCCGACTGGCCACCGCGCTGGGTTTGCGGAAGGTGGACCGATTTTCATGGTTGGTTCTACATCATCAGCGACCTGATGATCTGGTCCGCGTACTTTGCGATACCCCTTATCATCCTTCGCTTTATTTCAAGGAAACGGGATGCGCAATTTCACCGCATTTATATCCTGTTCGCCGCGTTCATTCTTGCATGTGGCTCAACGCATTTCATCGACGCCGTCATGTTCTGGTATCCGGCATACAGGCTCAATGCACTCGTTAGGTTTGCGACTGGAGTAGTGAGCTGGATGACGGTTTTTCATCTGATTAGGGTTCTTCCCAAAGCATTCGCCCTCAAAAGTCCCGGGGAACTAGAGACTGAGATACAGCAGCGAAGAAAAGCCGAGGAAAAGCTTCGCTTCATCAACAGCCAGTTGTCCGACGCGCAACAAATTGCCAGGATAGGTCATTGGGAATGGGATGTGAAAACAAATACATTGTATTGGTCACCGAGCCTTTTGAAAATCTATGGCCTCACCGAACAAGACATAGAGGGTCTTTCGTATGAGGGTTTCCTGGACAAAGTACATCCCGAGGACCGATCATATGTTCAGTCGATCATTGAAAAATCTTTCGAAGAAAAAAAATTCAGGGAGTACTACCACCGCATTGTGCTCAGGGATGGAACAATTAAAACTCTTCATGCTCGAGGCGAAATCATTGTCGATTCAAATGGCGACGTGATCAAAATGATCGGCACGGGTCAGGACATTACGGAGCAAAAGAACGCTCAACAGGAATTGCTTCGCAAAACGCACGAGCTCGAAACGATGAACGACGAGCTGCAAAAATTCGCATACATCGCATCACACGATCTGCAGGAGCCGTTGCGCAAGATCATCACGTTTACCAGCCTGCTTGAAAAAGATCTGAGGCCTGAAGTGGACAACAAGGGACAAGTGTATATCGACAAAGTAGTGAACGCTTCTTCGCGCATGCAAAAACTGATCGACGACATATTGCAGTTCGCACGGCTGTCCGGTAATTCCGAACCCTTCGAAACCTGCGACTTGAATAAACTTCTGGAGCAGGTATTGTCGGACATGGAAGTGCAGATCACGCAAACGCGTGCACAGATTGAGGTAGGAAAGCTGCCGGTGATCGATTGCAACCCCTCCCAACTCGGGCAGGTGTTCCAAAACTTGATCAGCAATGCCATCAAGTTTCGTAACAGTGATGTACAACCGAAGATTTCTATAACGGCGGTAGTTGGTCCCGCAATGAATCATTCGCGTCTCGACTCGCAACGTCAGTTCTCAATTATTGGAGACCCTAAGTATTGGGAAGCTGAAAAGTATTGCAGGATATCGGTGAAAGATAATGGTATCGGTTTTGATGAAGCGTACCTCGACAAGATCTTCAACCTGTTTCAACGTCTGCATAGCAAGAATACCTATGAAGGTACCGGCATCGGCCTGTCGATCTGCAAGAAGATCGTGGATTACCATCATGGCACCATTACGGCCAAAAGTAAACCGGGGGAAGGGGCCGAATTTATCATCGAGCTGCCGGTTACGCAAACGGAAGTTGCGGGTAAGAACGGAAGCGGTGCGAAACAAGTGAAAAGTGAAAAGTGAAAAGCCTGCCCGAATCGCCCTTAGCCGAGGCGGGTAAAAAGTGCTGCCCCTTCTGACAGCTAATTCTCGTCCCAGACGAGTCTCTGTGAGCGCAGCGAACTGGACTCGTCGTAGATTTCGCTGAGACGACAAGTCCCCTCGACATTCGTCTCGGGAGACTTGTCTGAGACTTGAGCTGTCAGCTGATTCCTCTCGTCCCAGACGAGTCTCTGTGAGCGCAGCGAACTGGACTCGTCGTAGATTTCGCTGAGACGACAAGTCCCCTCGACATTCGTCTCGGAAGACTTGTCCGTGACTTGAATTGATAGCCGATAGCTGATAGCTGATACCCGACACCCAAACACCAACGTTCAGCGGCTTACGAAAAAAAAGCCCTCCTGAGAACAGGAAGGCGTTAACGATTGCTTGCCATATAAAAAAAAGACGTAATTACTTAGTTGTATCTGCAGAACCACCAGTACCTGTGGTAGTTGTATCCGCAGTTCTGCCAGTTGTATCAACCGGAGCTGTGGTTGCAGTATCAACAGGTGTAGTTGTTGCAGGAACCGTATCAGTTGATGTTCCTTCACCTGCATTATTTCCACCGCATGCTGCAAATGCACCGATAGCCAGAACTAACAAGAGCTTTTTCATTGTACCAAGTTTTGTTTGTTAATGATTGATTTCGTGTTAATACCAGATCCTGGAGAAGGTAACCTCCCCATCCACCATTTTTTTAGAAAAAGTTTAAAACATCTGTTAAGTTAGCGGCCGGCCTCTTAGATTGCGGGCTTTTGTGGGTTACTTCCCCACAAATTCAGTATTAATAATTGTTCAAAGGTGAAACCTGATCATTCCGAGGTCGAATTGCTTGAGCGACTGGCTACAAATGACCGGCAGGCTGTGGAGATACTGTATGCAAGGCATTACCCTATGGTTCAGTCACTTGTAATCAACAACAACGGATCCTCGGACGATGCCCGCGATATCTTTCAGGAAACTATGATCGTTCTGTTTGAAAAGGCGCGGTCAGGTCAGTTTGAATTGCAATGCCAGCTGAAAACGTACGTTTATTCTGTGAGCCGGCGTTTATGGCTGAAAAAGCTGCAGCAATTGCAACGGTACGTGCCTAACCTTAATGGTGCCGACGACACCGTACCGGTTGAAGAGGATGTAGAAGATCACGAAGGCAGGAGCCGCGAGTTTGCAATGATGGAAAGAGCGCTGGCCGGTTTGGGCGAACCCTGTAAGAGCCTGCTTGAAGCGTTTTACCTGCAAAAGAAAAACATGTCCGAAATAGCATCGGGGTTTGGCTATACGAATTCTGATAATGCGAAGAACCAGAAGTACAAGTGCCTGATGAGATTAAGAAAATTGTTCTTTACCGAATATAAAAACAATCATCTGTGATGGAAGAGTTTCAATTACTTGACGCTGTTGAACGCTACCTCCGCAACGAAATGAACGTGGAAGAACGGGCCGCTTTTGAACAAATGCGCCGTACACGCCCCGAAGTCGATCAACTTGTCGTTGAACATACATTGTTTCTCCAGCAGCTGGATAGATTCGGCAATGCGAAAAATTTTCGTGCCGTATTGCATGATGTACATATCGATCTTCTGAACAAAGGGGAGATCAAAGAAGAAGCGCCCAAGGCTGTGATCCGTCAGATGTTGAAAAGGCAAAAGAAAGTTATGGCGGTTGCCGCTTCTATCGCAGGCATCACCACTCTTCTCATTGCCGGCATGGCAACTTATTATTCCCGCAAAGCAAATACCGCCGAGCTTGAGCAGCTCAATAAGAAATTTGAGAACACAAGACGCACCGTTGAAACTCTGAAGCAGCAGGTTGAGAACGAAAAAGTGATTCCAAAAGCACCGGTCGACGTTCCGATCAAATCCGGAGGTACCGGATTCCTTATCGACGGAAAAGGATTCATTGTTACGAACGCTCACGTTGTAAAGGGATCTTCTTCCGTAGTTGTTCAAAACAACAGTGGCCAGGAGTTTCGTGCAACGACTGTCTCCGTCAACGCGGCTTCAGATATTGCAATCCTCAAAATCACCGACAGCGATTTCAAACCGCTGAACAGTTTGCCATACGGTTTCCGAAGCAGCGGTGCTGAATTGGGAGAAGCACTGTTCACCCTTGGCTTTCCTCGTGAAGAGATTGTTTACAACGAAGGATACATGAGTGCAAAAACCGGTTTCAATGGAGATACGATGACCTGCCAGATCGGTGTGTCAGCGAATCCCGGCAATTCGGGTGGTCCCGTTTTCAATAGGAACGGAGAAGTAATCGGTATCATCAATACCCGTCAGGCACAGGCTCAGGGCGTTGTATTCGCAATCACCGCGAAAAACATTTTCCGCACGCTCGAACAGGCGAAAGAAGATACTGTTATGCAACAGGTACGACTGCCTTTGTCTTCGTCATTGAAAGGGGTCGACCGTATTCAGCAGATCAAGAAGATTGCTGATTGCATATATATGGTGAAGAGTTACTGAACCTTTCTCGACTCCCAAAGGTTCTTTGGATATTCGCCTTCCTCGATGAGTTGATTCAAGCTGGCCTGAACCTCAGGCGCATCTTCCTTATACGTAACGCCAAACCATTGAGCAGACGTAGGTATCAGCCTGATCACACCAACCTTATCGTTGATGAACTGGTCGGCTACTATAGGAATAAAGAACTCCGCTTTCGGTTTGGTAATATTCTCTTGCAGAAATTCTTTGAAAAGCTTTTCCGAGTAGGGAAAAATGGAGGGATGAAAACACCAAAAGTTCATCGACACTTGCGAATCCAACGGAAGTTCCCTGGGTTGCTGGTCATCTTCACAAACTATCTTTCCATCTTTTTTCGATATGTTCAACCGCTCCGCGATCGAAGAAAGATTCCCTTTGTCATCTACCTGGCAAACACCCCTGTTCACTGTACCGTTTTCAGAAAGTGTCTTCAACAACTCATATCCGATAATCGCATACACATCGTCGCGCGATTCTGTGGTGAGAAAGTCGTACGCCTTTTTAAATGCATCACGCCCATAAAAATCATCTGCATTGATAACAGCAAACGGTTCGCGCACTGACTTATTAGCACATAGAACAGCATGCGCCGTACCCCATGGCTTCGTACGTTCAGCAGGAATCTGAAAGCCTTCCGTGAACATCGACAACTCCTGAAAAATATAATCTGTTTCCACGATCCCTTTCAGCTTGGGGTCAAATATGCTGCGGAAGTTTTCAGCAAATTCTTCTCGAATGATAAACGCAACTTTCTTGAATCCCGCGCGGACCGCATCGTAGATCGAATACTCCATAATCGTTTCACCCGAGGGACCGAATCCCTGGATTTGTTTCATACTTCCATACCGTGAGGCCATACCAGCGGCGAGAATCAATAGTGTTGGTTGCATTAGCGTATTTTTAAATCAGGCACGAATTTATATAAATAGTTCACAAACGTTTTTAGGCTGTTCGATCTTCAAACAATACCGCAGCTCTGTTTGCAAAAATTGAACCATGCGATATTCGCAGAAAAGGGCGTCGATGCCGACATGCTGAGGTTGGACAAATTGCATCCTGAAATTTCGGGCAACAAATGGTTCAAACTCAAATACCATCTGCATAAAGCGAAAGAACGCAGCAACAATGGAATCATTACCACCGGAGGACCATACTCAAATCACCTTATCGCAACGGCCGCGGCTTGTGCGCAGCAGGGTCTGAAGTCGGTGGCAATTGTTCCCGCCAGGTTTGATCCGCACAATCACACATTGTCGCGACTCCGGGAACTCGAGATGCATCTTGTTTTCTGCAAGAGACAAGAACTCGACGACACGATTCGCAAAACGCAACAAGAATTTCCCGATTATCTGTACGTCCCCGCAGGTGGAGAATCGGACGATGGCGTTCGTGGAGCTTCCGAGATCCTGCAATTTGACGGAGCATCGGATTATACCCACATCATATGTGCGGCAGGAACGGGAACCACGGTTGCGGGACTGGCAACGCAGCTGCAGCCCCATCAGCTGCTTGTAGCTATACCTGTGTTGAAATTTCCCGATACCGTTTCAAATTCGATTTACAACCTGATCAATAGATATGCTCCCGATAAAAGTGTACGACTTATTTGGGACTATCATTTCGGCGGATATGCGCGATATACTGAGGAACTGTTAGAATTCATGAATGATACATATACGGTTCATGAAATACCCACAGACTTTGTTTATACCGCCAAGATGCTTTACGCTGCGCTCGATATGGTAAAAAAGGACCAATTTTTGCCGGGAGCAAGGCTGTTGCTGATTCACACAGGCGGTCTACAGGGAAACCGGTCTCTTTCAGCCGGATCTATTTTGTTCATGTGATGCCACCGCCGCCTTTATCTTTGTGACGGGCAACATAATGAAGCGTCAGAAAATGTTACACAAGGCTTTCTCTTTACTGGTATTTCTTGTTGCGACATTCAACGCGGCAGCTCAGGAAATTCTTCCCGACTTTACAGTCAATACACGAGGCAACAATAAGATCTTCATCAGTTGGACAAACGAATACGATACCGTTTCACAAATCAGTATTCAACGGTCATTCGATAGCCTGCGCAACTTTAAAACAATACTTACTGTTCCCGATCCTCAGGTGCCTCAAAATGGTTTCGTCGATACGAAAGCGCCGACACCTTTTGTTTATTACAGGCTCTTCATTGTTCTCGATAGCGGCAAGTACCTGTTCAGTCAATCAAAGCGTGCGTTTTGGGACACCGCCGGACTTGCGGTAAAAAACAATCCCGTGGTTCGGCAGCAACCGCCAACACCGGCTCCGCAGGAACAACCCAAAGAGGTCACAAAAAACGAACCGGTTACACCGCCTGTGCAACAACAAGCGCCGCCACCGGTGCCCGAACGATTTTATGTTGTAATGCGCAGAGACAGCCTTATGGACCCGCTCCCCGAAAGCAGGTTCCGTGCTTTTCGGGATTCGATCGCATATCGCACTCGCGATACCTTGATGTTTCTTGCCGGAGATACGCTCCTCATCAGACCCTTTGTACCACGCGAGGTATTTCGCCCGTCGAAGTTTGTTTTCACGGAGAAATATGGCAACGTGATGATCTCCATCCCGGAGATGGGTCAAAAAAAATACTCGATTAAATTCTTCGAAGACGACGATGATCCACTGTTTGAAATACAGCAGGTGTTCGAATCACCGCTGCTGCTCGACAAAGCAAACTTCCAACATGCCGGCTGGTTCAAATTCGAGTTGTACGAAGAAGGAAATTTGAAAGAGAAACATAGATTCTATATACCGAAAGACTTCTGAAGCATCCCGTCGGAAGTAATAACCGTCGCACCAAACACTGCTTCAAACTCATCGAGGATTCGCCCTTTTACGTCATCCATATCAACAGTCCCATCCAACTCTTTCGCCATCGACGTAACCGATTTATCGGTGATCCCGCAGGGGATAATGTTGTTGAAATAGGCAAGGTCCGTGTTCACATTCAGCGCAAACCCGTGCATTGTAACCCAGCGACTGCAGCGTACGCCTATTGCGCAAATTTTTCGTGCTCTGGTTTTATCATCCGCATCGAGCCATACACCCGTTTCACCAACGGATCGCTCTCCGGCCAATGAGTAGTGAGCGAGAACCCGGATGATAACCTCTTCTATGTTTCGAAGGTATTTGCCGATATCGGTGTCAAATTTTTCGAGATCCAGTATTGGATAACCAACGACCTGTCCGGGGCCATGAAACGTAATGTCGCCACCGCGGTTTGTATGAACGAACTCAATGTTTTTGGTGATGAGTTCGTCCTTCGTTAGTAGAAGGTTCGACATGTTTCCGCTTTTACCAAGCGTGTAAACCGGGGGATGCTCAACAAAAAGGAAATAGTTTTCCGTAGACTGTTGATGGCCATCCTCACTGCCATGGACAACCGAATGATGCTGCCGTTTGATAGCAATGGTAGATTGAAGTAATTTTTCCTGGAAGTCCCAAACCGGCTGGTATGAGCGAAGACCGAGGTCCTCAACTATCACCTGTTGCATCATATCGCGGGCAAAGTTAGGCGATTAATGTGCTTCGAAGTTGGTTTGCCTACCTTTGCAAAAATGGACACTTCGAAGCCTCTTGGTGAAACTGAAGAAACGACGGATGGTTCGGAAGAACTATTCGAAAGGCTGAATATTATAGTGGACAAGGGTCAGGAACCGATGCGCCTTGACAAGTTCCTTGTGGCACGCATCGAGAATGCATCTCGTAATAAGGTTCAGTCTGCAATCGAAAGCGGCAAGGTGCTTGTCAATGGCAAGAATGTTCAGGCGAACCACAAGATAAAACCCGGCGAAGAGATCGTCGTTTATTCCGATCGCGAAGTATCCGGGGAGCAGATCGTTCCCGAAGAAATGCCATTAAACATCGTTTTTGAAGACGATGAGGTGCTGATCATTTTCAAACCGGTGGGCCTTGTGGTACATCCTGCGAGTGGAAATCCAAGGGGAACACTCATCAATGGAGTTGCTTTTCATCTTCTGAAACAAAATGCATCCCTGAACCAGGAAGAACTGCCGCGATTCGGCCTCGTTCACCGGATCGATAAAAACACCAGCGGCCTGATGGTACTTGCCAAAACACAGCGAGCATCAGCAAGTCTTGCCAAACAATTTTTCGACCATACGATCAAGCGGCAATATGTCGCGGTGGTATGGGGCGACGTGTTAAATGATACGGGCACCATCAGGGCACATGTCGGACGCCATCAGCGCTTCAGAAAAATCTTCGATGCATATCCGGACGGCGAATACGGCAAGGAGGCAGTGACGCATTATACCGTGTTGGAACGACTCGGGTATGTAACGATTGTCCGGTGTGAGCTCGAAACCGGACGAACGCACCAGATCCGAGTACACATGCAGCATATCGGCCACCCGCTATTCAACGATGAACTCTATGGAGGAGACAAAATCGTGAAAGGAACGGTTTTTACGAAGTACAAGCAGTTTGTTGACAATTGTTTTCAGATCTGTCCGCGGCATGCGCTGCATGCGAAAACCATTGGATTCATTCATCCGAAGACGCGTCAACCAGTGGAATTCGACAGTGAGATTCCCTCAGACATGCAGAACCTGATGGATAAATGGCGGGGCTATGTGCGTCACAAACCGGGCGTTTAGTTGACTATGCAGATGTGCCTGTGTTAAGCATCGCCGCGATTCATTCGCCGCAAAATCGGTGGGCCTCAAATCTTTTCTTTAGTGCAAACCGCCGGGTTAGTATCAGGCATTAATTCCTTGTAAAATCGAACAACGTGGCGGTAAAGATGCCTCTCTCCCTCTTTTTGAAAACAACGTCCCAATTTCCATTGTAGCGCATCACTGCTGGAACCAGAAGGTCGCCGAACCTGGTCATTTCAACTTCGATGTGCACATTGAAATCGTATACACCCGCTCTGTAGCTGAGATCATAGTTCCTTCCTGTGATCTCCCAGTTTGCAGGATTGAACCAGGTGACCATTTCGTTGATGACTATTCGCGACCTCTCGCCGGAACCAAGATTCGTGCGCGGAGTAATTTTAAAAACATAGCACAATTGGCCCTTGTATTCTTCCATGTCAATCAAGAAATCGTACAACTCTGCGACATCCTCATCAAACAGTGCAACTTTGTTTCCGATGAAAGGGAGTCCGGGTATTTTTTTGCCGGGGTTGAAGAACAGCATCTTCAGTTGCTCCTTGTGCTTCTCCATGCCCGACTTGCCGCGCAAACTGAACTCAGAACCTTTTACAATATTCGTTTCTCCGCAGATGGTATCGTACGAAAAGAACAAGCCGGCATACATTTCGGCCGTGTAGTAATTGAATAACTTCTCTTTCGTGTATATATCACCGGTAGTCGACTCATTGGAAGTGATCGTCCACCTGCAACCGTCTTTGGTTGCCTGCCTGGTATTGCTTTTCAGCGAAGCCTTCAGGTTGCCACGCTTATCGAGCATGCGGATATCATTGATGGCAGTATATCCGAGCACCCTGAGGTTGCGAAACGCCTTGTAAAATGTAGTATCATCCTTTACGCGTTGTATGAACGCCGGAACGTTGAGATTGCTTCGAATAACAACTTCCTTGAGGGTGACGACCTTCTTGTCGACATTCACGAGTGAGTCCTGCGAACGGGTACCGAGAGAGAGTAAAAGAAATGGTATCAGAAACCGGGAACACCTCATTTAGGAAACACCATTTTGTAATCCACCTTCACCTTCCCCTTTGATATGTCGTCGAGACGCCCCTTCAACAACTTTCGCTTCAAGGGCTTTATGTAGTCGATGAAAAGTTTGCCTTCAATATGATCGTACTCATGCAGTATCACTCTGGCGGTTACACCGTTGAACGTCTTTGTCTGAGGTTCAAAATTTTCGTCCACAAATTCAAGGGTCACTTCCTGGTTGCGAAGTATGTCCTCGCGGATTTTCGGAATGCTCAGGCAACCTTCATTATATACCCATTCGGCACCGTCGAGTTCTTTGATTTGTGGGTTGATGAACACTTGTTTGATGCCGGGCTCGTCGGGATACTTGCCCTTTTCGTCTGCTTCAAGATTTTCAAAAACCTGGGTACTATCGATCACGAACAACCGGATGTTCCTGTTGATCTGGGGCGCGGCCAAACCAACACCATTACTCGCATACATGGTTTCCCACATGTCCTCGATCAGTTTCTCCAGACCGGGATAATCCCTGTCAATCTCCTTGCTTACCATTCTTAAAATCGGCGCCCCGTAGGCAACTATCGGAAGTATCATCGTCTGAATTTAACAATGTACGAAGATACGTGAATGACTTCAGACCTTATCAGTGTGAAGAGTGTTGGAGGTATTCCTGTAAAAGTATTGTCGCCGCTATTTCGTCGACGATCGCCTTGTTTCGGCGTTTCATTTTTTTCATCCCCATGTCTATCATTGCACGTGATGCAAGTTTGGATGTAAATCGCTCATCCACCTTCAGGATTTTAATATCGGGAAAAGCCTTATACATCTTTTTTACAAATGCATTAACAAGCGGCGTTGCGTGCGTGTCGGTATCGTCGAAGTTCTTTGGGTCGCCGATAAGAATCAGGTCGACCTCTTCTTTCGCAATGTAATTCTGCAGAAACGCCATCAGCCTGGGCGTTTCAACGGTCGTGAGTCCCGTTGCAATGATGCGAAGTGGATCGGTAACGGCAATGCCGGTTCTTTTTGCACCATAGTCAATGGCAAGGATGCGTGGCATAGGTTACTGAATAAAAAGGTCGGTCAACACGAAGCCCGCAAAGACAACGCTTGCGATGCCGTTTGCTGTCATGAATGCGAGATTCACCCTGCTGAGGTCGGAAGGCTTAACCACCGAATGCTGGTAGATAAGCATGGCAGTGAAAAACGCAACGCCGATCCAATATATGAGTGAGAACGCTCCTATGGAGCCGGCGACCGAAAGAGTTACCACCGAAAGAAGATGCAGCAATTCTGAAACCCTTAGTGCGCGCGACTTTCCAAGCGCCGCAGGAATAGAGTACAGCCTGTTGTTGCGATCGAACTCTTCGTCCTGCAACGAATAGATGATATCGAATCCACTTACCCAGAAAACGACGGTCAGAGAAAACAATATAGGCAGCATGGCGAAAGCTCCCGTCACTGCGAGGTATGCACCGATTGGAGCGAGCGAAAGACCGATGCCGAGAATGAGATGACAAAGCGGTGTGAATCGTTTGGTGTAACTATAACCGAGGATCACAAACAATGCAACCGGCGACAATGCAAAGCAAATGAAATTGATAAGGTATGCACACAATATAAAGAGCAGGCAGTTGACGATCGTAAATACAAGGGCGCTGTTTGCCGAGACGATGCCTGCCGGGATTTCCCGGATCGCTGTGCGCGGATTAAGTGCATCGAAATTTTTATCGAGCCACCTGTTGAATGCCATTGCAGCACTGCGGGCAAACACCATACACAGGATAACAAGCAAGAATTTCAAAAAAAGATCGCGGTCGGGAACATAGCCCTGCGCCAAAGCATCTCGGAGCGAATTGTGCCCAGAGGTTTCAGTCACAGTCCGCTCGAAGCCAAGAAAAAATCCTATCAGCGCAAATGGCATTGCGAAGATGGTATGTGAGAATTTAACAAGGCTCAGGTAATTTCTAACCGTCTGCATACTCTACTATCCTCTGATTGTATATTTTCTGAATAGTTCCCAAAACACGATCCCGGCTGCGACGGAAATATTCAGCGAGTGTTTCATTCCTTCCTGCGGGATTTCGATCGCTCCGTCCGACACCGAAAGAACTTCGTCTTCGACGCCTGTAAGCTCATTTCCGAAAACCAAAGCAACTTTATCGAAATTCCGGAAAGAAAAATCGTGCAAAGGAATGCTTTTTTCCGTTTGCTCAACGGCAAGGATGCTGTAACCTTGTTGCCTGAGGTTGGTAACTGCATCGATTGTTGCCGGCGAATATGTCCATTGAACAGATTCCGTGGCGCCGAGTGCAGTTTTATTGATGTCGCGGTGAGGCGGCCTGGGGGTAAACCCGCAAAGTACTATTGCCTCGAGCAAAAATGCGTCGGCGGTCCGGAAGACGCTCCCAACATTGTGCATGCTTCGTACGTTGTCGAGAACTGCCACAACGGGGATCTTATCGGTTCTTCTTACCTCCGACGCCGTTTTCCGGTTAAGTTCATCCATGGTGAGTTTGCGCATGCCGCGAAGGTCTTTTGATCAAAGTAAAGCAATCCTCAACTTGTCCACAATTTCCCCTCCCCGCCCGCACAGCCAAAACCATACTGTTAGATTTGTAAGCCCTGATTGCGCAGATCGAGGCCAGTCGCTCCAAAAGCGCCTAAAATGAACCAAATGAAGACGATGACGGATACTCCCCTGATGCAACAACACCGGGCGATCAAACAAAAATATCCCGATGCAATCCTGTTGTTCAGGGTGGGTGATTTTTACGAGACGTTCGGTGAGGATGCGGTCATCGCTTCACAGATCCTGGGCATAACTCTCACGAAACGCAACAATGGTTCCGCAGCGTCCAGCGAACTCGCAGGGTTTCCCCACCACGCACTCGATACTTACCTCCACAAACTGGTTAAGGCCGGTTATAGGGTGGCGGTGTGCGACCAACTTGAAGATCCGAGGCAGGCAAAGGGAATCGTAAAACGCGGAGTGACCGAACTGGTTACTCCGGGCATTGCAACGAACGATAAATTGCTCGACCACAGTTCGAACAATTTTCTCGCGGCATTGCATTTTCACGAACCCGCAATCGGCCTTTCTCTCCTCGACATCACCACGGGAGAATTTTTTGTTACTGAGGGAAGTCCGGACTACATCGATAAACTTCTTCAATCTTTGAAACCGGCCGAAGTAATTTTTCAGCGGAACTACCAGAAACATTTCCGTGAAACCTTCGGAAGCAAGTTTTACACTTATGCTCTCGACAGCTGGATCTTCGATCACCAGTATGCGAGCGAAACACTCATGAAGCATTTTCAGACGCATTCGCTGAAAGGGTTCGGAGTGGACGATCTGCAAACCGGCATCGTGGCAGCAGGTGCAATTCTTCATTACCTGAAAGATACCCAGCACCCGCACCTTGAACACATTACTTGCGTACAGCGCATAGACAAAGACGATCATTTGTGGATGGACAAATTCACCATCCGGAATCTTGAACTTCTTGGAAATGGCGCGGATGGCGGCAACACATTACTTAAAGTGCTCGACCACACGATCTCCCCAATGGGATCGAGGTTGTTGAAACGCTGGCTGGTGATGCCACTCAAAGAAGAGGTCGCGATCAACGAACGCCTTGAGCTTGTTGATTTCTTTATTCGGGAAGTCGAGCTGCGCAACCGGCTGTTGCAACATATCAAATTGTGCGGCGACATCGAACGGCTCGTGAGTAAGATTCCTCTGCGCAAGATCAACCCGCGGGAAGTGATACAAATCGCTCGCGGACTTTCGAACATTGCCCAGATCAAAGAACTCTGCAAGGATACGTCGAACGAATACCTGAGGCAACTGACAGATGCGCTGAACCCGTGTGCTTTCCTATTAAGTAAGATCACAAAAGAGATTGTCGAAAACCCGCCGGCGCTCGCTGCAAAGGGTGGCTTCGTTCGTGCCGGTGTGGATCACGAACTTGATGAACTGCGTGACATTGCAAGCGGCGGCAAACAATACCTTGTTTCGCTGCAGCAAAAAGAAATGGAGGCAACAGGCATTCCTTCTCTTAAGATCGGATACATCAATGTATTCGGCTATTACCTCGAAGTAACAAACAGCCATAAAGCGAAGGTCCCGGCCGCCTGGATGAGAAAACAAACCCTTGCCAATGCAGAACGATACATAACAAACGAACTGAAAGAGTACGAAGAAAAAATTGTCGGTGCGGAAGAAAAGATCATCGTAAAAGAACTCGCAATTTATGAGCGTCTGCTGATCGACCTGCAAAATTACATTGCACCGATGCAGGTGAACGGCAACATGCTGGCCGTAATGGATTGTCTTCTTTGCTTTGCCAACAACGCTCTTCAACTGAATTACAAGAAGCCTCTGTTGCACAACGGCCTTGAAATGGAACTGAAAGAATCAAGGCACCCTGTGATTGAACGGCACCTCGCTGCAGGCGAAACGTATATTTCTAACGATGTTACACTGGATCCGTCCGACCAACAGATCATCATTCTGACCGGACCGAACATGAGTGGTAAGTCGGCGCTCCTGCGACAATGCGCGCTGATCACATTGATGGCTCACATGGGTAGCTTCGTGCCCGCATCTTTTGCTCGTATACCCATCACCGATAAGATCTTTACCAGAGTGGGCGCAAGCGACAACCTTTCGGGCGGGGAGTCGACATTCATGGTGGAGATGAATGAAACTGCGAGCATCATCAACAATCTGACATCGCGAAGTCTGATATTGCTTGATGAAATTGGAAGGGGCACATCCACATACGATGGAATATCCATTGCGTGGAGCATTGTTGAATACCTGCACAACTCCGCGCATTGTCCGAAAACACTTTTCGCTACACATTATCACGAGTTGAACGAACTGGAGAACCGGTTCTCACGCATTCGCAATTATCACATCACCAACAAAGAATCCGGCAACCGGATCATTTTCCTACGAAAACTAGCGGCCGGTGGAAGTACCCACAGCTTTGGAATTCATGTTGCGCGAATGGCCGGAATGCCTGGGACCCTGATTGAACGAGCAAATGAAATTCTCCGGCAGCTCGAAGAAAAAAATATGGCCGGTGAAAATGAAAAGATCAGGAAGGTGAGCAGTCAGAAATTACAATTGTCCATTTTCGATGCGCACTCTGAAGCGTTTGATCGGATCAGAACGGCGCTCGAAGCAACCGATATCAATCGCCTCACGCCGGTTGAAGCGTTGTTGAAATTGAATGAGATCAAATTGTTGCTGGGGTGCTGACACCTGACACCCAAAACAAAAAGTCATAGACGAGTCTCTGTGAGCGAAGCGAACAGGACTCGTCGTCGATACATTGCCGACGACGATTCCGCTCGACTTTCGTCTCGGCTGACTCGTCTGTGACTCAAAAGCTGACAGCTGATAGCCGATTGCCGATAGCAAAAGATCAGAATTTAAATCCCACCCCCACTTTAAACGCCCGGTTAAAAGATTTCAGGTTTTCATTGCGGTCGACGCGGGTGAGTCCATGATCATAGCTGGCATTCACCGAAAACCCATTATCGAACGTGTAGCCCAATCCTCCAACAACCGACCAGTCTGATTTATTGAACTGGTTGCTGACATCGAGGTCGCGGTTGAACAGTGAAAAACCAAGCGCACCTGCTTCCACTTCAAGATTGCTTTTCAGCAAATGAGAGTACTGAGGTCCGGCATAAACCTGCAAACCCTTTGCAACATTTGCTTTTATCAATACAGGGATGTCGAGGTAATCCGATTGAAGTGTTGCGCGGGCGGAAGCGCTGAGGAACTCGAGTTTGTTAACGGCGAAATTTCCTTCCATCATATATCCTTTCTGCGAGTAGTAGGCGCCCGGCTCAATTGAAATGATGCCGGTGACAGGAATTTCAACAAAACCTCCGGCGTAGAAACCTGTTCTCGACTTCGTTGATACGTATCCGTTAGAAAGGTCCACCAGGTTCTGAATACTGTTCATTGCATCTCCTTTAAGATTCGACGACACCGCGCCGGCGCGAACGCCGAATGATTGCGCAAATGCTGAGCTGGAAACAAGTGCAAGAAAAACAACTGCTGTAGTGTATAGCTTTTTCATAATGATTGTCGAAATTGGTTTGTGTCTGCAATCATTTAATCGAATTAAGTGCCAGTTGGGAATCGGTTAACAGAAGGAATAGTTAAGCTGGGAGCGGGTTTCAGGAAGAAATAAAATTATTCCGTAAATGATGAAATTAAATTAAACCTTTCGCGGTTTGCGATGTCGAAGCGCATCCTTACAAACGAAAACAAAAAAGAACAGCCGTTCACCGCAAAGGAATACAAAAGGACGCAAAGGGGCGCAAAGGAAATTGTCAGATATATTGCTGATCACTGATCCGTGATGCGCAGGAACAAGGTAGATCACGGCTCAAATCCCATAGCTCATAGCTCATAGCTCATGGCTCATAGCTGATAGCCGACAGCTAAATAAACTCTTTAATATCCTGCATCAACCTCAGCGCGATGTTGTTCGCCGTAGTTTCAAAACTACTTTCCGCATAGATGCGAATGATCGGTTCTGTATTCGAAGTGCGGAGATGCACCCAGTCGCTGTCGAATTCTATCTTCAATCCGTCTTCGGTATTGACGGGCTGCTTTTTATATTTTTTCTTGATCTTCTCAAAGATGTCGCCTACATCAATTCCTTTCGACAGTTCGATCTTGTTCTTCGAAATGAAGTAATCCGGGTACTTGGAACGGAAAGAACGAAGTCCGTTTTTATGATGAGCAAGTGAACTCAAAAACAAACCAATGCCAATCAGCGCATCGCGTCCGTAATGAAGATCGGGTACGATGATTCCGCCGTTGCCTTCGCCGCCGATCACCGCATTCACTTCCTTCATTTTACTGATGACATTTACTTCACCAACGGCAGAAGGGAAATATTGTCCGCCATGCTTAAGCGTAATTTCTTTGAGCGCCTTCGTGCTGCTCATATTGCTGACGGTATTGCCAGGGCGTGTCTTCAAAACATAATCGGCTACAGCAACAAGTGTATATTCTTCACCGAACATGCTGCCGTCTTCACAAACAAAACAAAGTCGGTCGACATCCGGATCGACAGCAATGCCGAAGTTGGCATTGTGTTTACGCACCGAGGCGCTGAGTTCCGCGAGGTTTTCAGGCAGAGGTTCCGGATTGTGTGCAAACCGTCCGTTGATCTCGCCGTTCAGGACAACGACATCTTCGATGCCCAAGGCCTTGAGCAGCGGAGGAACTGCAAGCGCACCTGTAGAGTTAACAACATCAACAACGCACTTGTAATTTTTCTTGCGAATGGCTTCAACATCAACCAGCGGATAATTGATCACCGCTTCAATATGTTTCTGAATGTAAGTGCTGTTGGTATAGTAAGAGCCGAGTTTCTCAACGGTTGAAAAGGTGAACTCGTCTTTTTCGGCTTTGCGCAGAATTTCGGCACCGTCGGCAGCATCCAAAAACTCACCCCTGTTGTTGAGCAGCTTCAAAGCGTTCCATTCTTTGGGGTTGTGGCTGGCAGTGATAATGATTCCACCTGATGCTTTTTCATGAATGACCGCAAGTTCAACGGTTGGTGTTGTTGAAAGCCCGATGTCGATCACATCGATTCCCAATGCGATCAGCGTATTGGTGACGAGATTCTGTACGAGGGAACCGCTGATGCGTCCATCCCTTCCTACTACTATTTTTTTGAGAGTATCCTGTTGCGGTAACCAACTACCAAAAGCGGCTGTAAACCTCACAACATCCAAAGGGGTTAGATTTTCACCGGTTCGGCCGCCAATCGTTCCCCTGATCCCCGAAATGCTTTTGATCAATGCCACGGCTCTTAGGTTTATTCGCTGCAAAAATAAGGGTTTGCGCCTATCGCTCCCAGATTTGGGGACGAGCGTTTTGATTTTTAGTGGTTAGTTTTGCGCTCATCTGGTCGGACATTGCACGTCACCCGTCTAATTACGGGTCCGCCGATCAGGATCGGAACGGGCCGCAACCGGTGCACAATGAAAAAGATTTATCTCGACAATGCCGCTACCACTCCTCTCGATGAAAACGTTCTGGAGGCAATGCTCCCGTACCTCACTGAGAAGTTTGGAAACCCTTCGTCCATTTACTCATATGGCCGCGAGAGCAGACTTGCGATCGAAAACGCCCGGAAGTCTGTTGCCCGAATACTGAACGCTCATCCTGCGGAGATCTTCTTTACATCAGGCGGAACTGAAAGTTCCAATACCGCCATCATCTCGGCGGTGCGCGACCTTGGATGCAAGCGCATCATTTCTTCTCCCATCGAACATCATGCAACCTTGCATACTGTGGAGTTTCTCGGTCGACGTTGCGAAGCTGAAGTTTCGTATGTACGAATACTGCCCGATGGACATGTTGATCTCGAGCACCTCGAAGAACTTCTTGCCGCAGGCAATGAGAAATCGCTGGTTACTCTGATGCACGCCAACAACGAAATCGGCAATCTCCTCGATCTTCACGCGGCCGGAAACATCTGCAAGAAATTCGGTGCGATCTTTCATTCCGATACCGTGCAAACTGTCGGGCACTTTCCATTCGACCTTCGCAATACGCCGGTTCATTTCATTACCGCAGCCAGCCATAAATTTCATGGACCAAAAGGCGTCGGCATGCTGTACATCAATGAAAACATCAGGGTACAACCCTTTATGCACGGCGGTTCGCAGGAAAGAAACATGCGCGCAGGGACCGAAAACATTTATGGCATCGTGGGATTCGCGAAGGCTCTTGAAATCGCAACGATGAACATGCAGCACGATGCGCAATACATCGCCTCGCTGAAAAAACATATGAAGCAATGTTTGCGTGAGACCATTCCGAATGTACGTTTCAACGGCGACCCTAACGGTCACTCATTGTATACTGTCTTGAGCGTTTCGTTTCCGAAATCGGAGAAGTCCGAGATGCTGTTGTTTAATCTCGACATCAATCATATCTGTGCAAGTGGAGGAAGTGCGTGTACAAGCGGCGCCGAACAAGGTTCGCACGTCATCCGCGCAATCAACAACAATCCGAACCAGGTAACGGTACGCTTCTCATTCAGCAAACACAATACGAAAGAAGAAATTGAAGAAGTGGTGGGGAAGTTGAAGGGGATGATTTGAGCGGCTGCCGGCTTCAATTTTGGGTTTGGCTCTCAGCTGTCAGCTGTCAGCTTTCAGATGTCAAAATTCAATTCAACATAACATCGAATGTGAAGTTTGACCGAAATGATGGAAGTCAACGTTTTATTGACTATTCTTTTAGCGGTGATTAGAAGTTAGTCTTTGTTCCGTCACCCGTTTGTCGGCCTGTGCTCTGCTGTCAGCTGACAGCTGATAGCTGAAAGCCAACGCCGAACCGCTTACGACTCTTCCTCTTCCTCAATCCCCTCTTCCACTTCATCGGTTACGGTAACAAGCACCTTATCAATGCGCTGGGCATCCATATCAATGATTTCCAAATCGAATGTTTCCCATTGCAATTTGTCTCCGGTTTGCGGGATGCGTTTCAATTGATGAAGTATAAAACCTGCAAGGGTGTCGAACTCCTGTTCTCCCTCGTTCATCCATTCTGTTTTTTCGAAGCGGCTTAAGAAATCATAAAACGGGATCTGTGCATCCACGAGATAGGTCCCGTCTTCACGTTCGGTGATCTGGTAATCGCTCACATGCTGCTCCGGAAGATCACCAACGATCGCTTCGAGGATATCATTCAATGTGATCATTCCAAGCAGACTTCCATACTCATCGATAATGAAGCAGCTGTGGATCTTTGACTGCTTGAATTTCTCAAGAACCTGGTATGCCGAATTATTTTCCGGCACATACAACGGCGGTTGCATCAGATCCTTGAACAACGTCAGGTCATTCGCAACATACAGGTCCTTGATGGATACAACACCTTTGATATTATCGATCTGACTGTCGCAGATGGGATATACCGAATGCGGCTCGGAGATTATTTTTTCTTTTATCGCGACTTCATTGTCGTAAAGATCGAACCAAACGATGTCGCTGCGGTGGGTCATCAAAGAAGTTATGGTCCTGTCGCCGAGATGAAACACTCTTTCAATGATCTCCTGTTCGGCTTCTTCGATTGTTCCCTGCTCGGTTCCTTCGCTGATGATCGCTTTGATCTCTTCTTCCGTTACCTGCGTGTCTTTCGTTTTGATGTTGAAGATCTTCACGACAAGTGAGGTTGACTTTGTCAGCAACCAGATGAACGGATAAGTAACAGCAGTTAACCACTGCATCGGCCGCGCAAGTAATTTCGAAATCGTTTCCGGTCTTGAAAGACCGAGCCGTTTCGGAACCAGTTCTCCCAAAACCATTGAAAAGTAAGTGATGATAATAACGATGATGGCGGTTGCAAGTCCGTTGCTGTATTCACGAACGCTCTCGAATCGGTTGAGAAAGGCTACGAAATCCGACTTGAGTTTTTCTCCTGATAACACTCCCGTGAGAATACCAATTAAGGTGATCCCGATTTGAACGGTCGACATGAAAGTGTCGGGATTATTGGAAAGTGCAAGCGCTTCCTTCGCATTCTTGTCACCTTTGTTGGCTTGTGATTCAAGCCGCGCTTTTCGTGCAGACACCAGCGCAATCTCGGCCATCGAAAACACACCATTCAGCAATATCAAACCGAGGATCAGTAAAATCTCTTCCATTATATGTCTATTTACCTGAGCCGGGATTGAACCGTGGGCCAATGATTTTTGCGATCAGCCATCCGATCAACATCCCGAGAAGTGCACCGCCGACAACGTCGGTGGGATAGTGCACTCCGACATACACCTGGGCATAGCAAATAAGCGCCGCCCAGGCAAACGGCCATAGCCACCATTTCCCCAGATGTCGTAAAGTTAGAAAGAAAAACATAGCCTGTGCAAAATGGCTGGTAGCGTGGGAAGAGGTGAATCCCGAGCTTTTGGGACAATAATTAATGAAAAAGCGCAGTTGGTGGGCAATTTCTTCGTCCTGGCAGGGCCTCACGCGAAAAATCAGTTCCTTAACTACATGGCTGCTGATCAGGTCGCTCGCAACGGCCGCCAGTACTACACCGAGTATCCAGTACCAGGCCGTGCTTCGGAAATTGATCTGAATGAAAAAGAACAGGAAGATGTATAGCGGCATCCAGAACAGCGTCTCACGTGAAAGCGAGAGAACAGTATCGAGAATTGGGTTTTGCCAGCTTTGATTGATGTGAACGATCAGCCACTTATCGAAAGGCTCCACTGCATTCCAAACTTTGCTCTGTAAGAACATTCGAAGGGGAACCATGCACACTAAATATAACGCTATATTAATGCATATTTGCAAGTATGCCCCGCCTTATTCCTTTATCCCGCATCAACCGGCTGTTGTTGCTGTTTGGCGTTGTGTTGCTGGTATTGATGTCGCTGATGCGTTACATGGTGGCGTTCACTTTTGCACCCGGGAACGCTGACAATTCAACCCTCGGGTACGCATACCTGTTAGGACTCCGATACGACCTCCGGATCGTTTGCTGGATACTTCTCGCGATGCTGATTGCCGGGAGTATTCCTGCCACGAGCCCCTTTTACTCCAAGACAACAAGGCGCATATGGATGATCGTTACAGGCTTGCTGCTGACGATCCTGGTATTTGTATACGTGGTCGACTTTGCACATTTCAGTTACCTGCAACAAAGACTGAACGCGAGTGTACTTAACTATCTTGAAGATGCGGGCATCTCACTGAACATGGTTTGGGAATCGTATCCGGTTTTCAAATTGCTCGCAATGATCGTACTTGTGGCGGCAATAACGACCGGCTTGTTTGTCGTGATCTTACGGAAGACTTCGAAAAATGATGAACCCAATACTCCAAGGGCTCGATGGATCAATCTTATTTTGATGGGACTTCTGTTGGGTATCGGAATATTCGGCAGGATTGGACAGTACCCTTTGCGTTGGAGCGATGCATTTGCATTAGGAAACGACTTCTCTGCAAACCTTGCACTCAACCCATTCGAATCGTTCCTAAATACGCTCAGGTTTCGAAAGCATACTTACGACAAGGAAAAACTTTCAGAATTGATGCCGGTACTCCGCCGTGCTTACGATTTGCCTGGTTCATCTGATACGTTTGAGTTCACGCGACATGTTTCGGGCACCGATAAAGGATCCTCGAAGCCCAATATCGTGTTGGTGATTTGCGAATCGTTCAGTGCTTACAAGAGTTCGATGTGGGGAAACCCATTGAACACTACTCCATACTTTGATAGTCTTTCCCGGCAAGGTTTGTTTTTCGAGAACTGCTTCTCTCCTGCATACGGAACTGCGCGTGGCGTGTGGGCAACGATCACCGGCATTCCGGATGTTGAGATGCCAACAACGGCAAGCAGAAATCCCGCTGCGGTGAACCAGCCGACGATCATCAACGACTTCCGTGAGTATGCGAAGTTGTATTTTTTGGGAGGAAGTACCAGCTGGGCCAACATCCGGGGCTTGCTTCAAAATAATATCGATGGTCTGAGGATTTATGAGGAAGATGATTTCAAGTCGCCCCGAATCGATGTATGGGGCATCAGTGATAAGAATTTGTTTTTGGAGGCGAATGATATATTGTCGACACAGACACAACCATTTTTTGCAGTGATACAGACTGCGGACAATCATCGTCCGTATACAATCCCGGAAGAGGACCTTCAGGAATTTCAAAAGAAGAGTGTGCCGAAAGATTCGTTGGAGCGGTACGGCTTCGAGAGTGTGGAAGAATACAATGCTTTTCGGTATACAGATTATTCGTTTCAGAAATTCATGCATGCGGCTGCATCGAAGTCCTATTTCGCCAATACGATTTTCATTTTCGTAGGAGATCACGGGATTCCGGGGGATGCGCATGAAATGTTTCCGGAGGTGTGGACTACACAACGATTGACATCACATCATGTGCCGTTGTTGTATTATGCGGCGAGATACATCCCTGCCCAGCGTTCGAAGAAGTTTGCATCGCAGGTGGATGTATTGCCAACCTTGGCGGGCCTGTGCAATATTTCATACACGAATCGAACATTGGGCCGTGACTTGCTGAAAGACAGTTCGGGACTGGATTTCGCATTCACTTTCGATGTCGATAACCGGCAACTGGGTTTGATTACTGATAAGTATTACTACCGAAGGCAGATCGGCACTTCGAATGAAACATTGTATCCGATAGTTGCGCAGGCTGTGATCTCCGATTCGTCAAAGATGTTGAGTCGTCAACTTTGCGATGGAATTTTCGAGGCCGCGAAGTGGATGTTGGTGAGGGGGAAGCAGCCGGTCAGGTAACAAAAAATCAAAGACTTCACTTCCACTCAAACACCGCATTCGCCTGCGGATTCACAAGCTTGGTGCTCTTGCGGTCGCCGTTGACGGTCATGTGAAGCAGGTGTATTTGTTCTGCAAACATCTCGTATAACACGTTGTTCGTGATCTCGGCTTGTTTTGGTGCGGTTGCACTGCCGATCTGCAGGTAAGACCAAACTGCTTCTTCTTCTTTCTCGAAACCTACAAATTCGATAGGTAACGCGCGGCCGTCGATCTTTACAAAAAAATGTTTTAATAGATAACTGGAGAGGATGCGGCCAACAGCATCCTTGTCTTTGGGATTTACCAAATCAACCTTTGCATTTGTTGCCCGAGAAAGTGCGGCCTCCAGGTCGTCGGTGAAGATCTTGCAACTGATTTCGATGTTCTTGTCGGTGGCGTTGTAGTTAAGTTCCGTAACGCTTACGTAGAATGGGTGCAATGGCGGTGTTTGCGGCGAAGGCAGCGTTACATCTTGTGTTCGGCTGAACAAGGCCGTAAGAACGAAGAACCATTTATACACCATCAAGCCCATTGAACATGATAATTTTTCTGATACAAATCTCTTGATTATTTTTCAGGGGAGGCGTTAAAGTTCGGGGAAGGGAAAAGTAAAAAGTGAAAAGTAAAAAGAAAGCATTCACCCCGCCACCGCTGAGCGGAGTCTGGGACGCAATGGACCACCGGCTGAGCCGGGGCACAGCGCAAAGGAATGTCACGAAGGAATGGCTGGTGACTGTCAACCGTCAACCTCATCCCGACATTCGTCGGGACCGTCGGCCTTCGGCCTCCGGCTTTCAACCGTCAACCGTCAACTACCTTGAACCTTGAACTTTGAACCTTGAACCACCTTACCCCCGTCCCGGCGGACAAACAAAGCTGACAGCTGACAGCTGACAGCTGATAGCTGATAGCCAAACCAAAACCAACACGACGATGAACGACTTCTGGCTCTACTTCTCGCTCGGCAAAGATCATATCGCAGATCTCAATGGCTATGACCACATCTTATTCATCGCGGCACTGTGCCTCCGGTACCTTCCATCCGACTGGAAGAAGATCGTGTTGCTTGTCACCGCATTCACCGTCGGGCATTCAATCACTCTCGCACTCAGCGTTCTCAACATCGTAAAAATCTCTACCGAGTGGATCGAATTCCTGATACCGATCACCATCCTCATCACCGCCATCAGCAATCTGTTCCAGCGCGACTTCAACTTCAGGGAACGCATGCCGGTCATTTATTTTCTTGCGGTGTTCTTTGGCCTCGTACATGGGCTCGGCTTTTCGAATTACCTGAAAAGCCTGCTCGGAAAGGGTTCCAACGTCGTCGGCGAACTTTTGGCCTTTAACTTAGGTTTAGAAGCCGGACAACTGCTAATCGTTGCGGTCATCCTTCTTATTTCGGTAATTTGCGTACGCGTTTTTAAATTCGAGCGCAGGGAATACCTGATCTTCGCATCAGGCGCAATCGCGGGCCTTTCACTGATGATGGCGATCGAACGATTTCCATCATAAACTATAACATCACTCATGAAACGACTGACCTTATATCTGGCAATCATCATTGGCTTTGTATCAACAGCCGCAGCACAGGACATCAAGAACAATCCCGGATCAAACCACGGAAACAAGTTCGAACAACTTGGAACCATTCTTCCGACACCTAATGAATATCGTACGGCAAGCGGTGCCCCCGGTCCAAAATATTGGCAGCAGCGGGCAGACTACGATATCAAATGCGAACTTGACGAAAAGAATCTCCGTCTCACCGGTAGTGAAACCATCACATATTACAACAACTCACCTGATGTGCTCCGCTATCTGTGGTTTCAGTTAGACGAGAATGAACACAGCAGCACAAAGAATGCAAATTACCAGACGTCGAGCGCCATGCCCAAACAGCTCGACATCAACAATGTTACCCGTCTTCAGGAAATGCGTGAAGAAAATGGCTACGGCATCAACATCACGAAATTGACGGATGCGCTCGGAAAATCGATTCCTTATACCATCAACAAAACGATGATGCGCGTTGACCTCGCAACTCCACTCAAACCGGGTCAAAAATTCGTCATCAACATCAACTGGAACTATAAGATCGCCGACCGCATGGAATATGGTGGTCGCGGTGGACTCGAATATTTTGAAGAAGACGGTAATTATCTCTTCACGATGGCCCAATGGTATCCGCGTCTTTGCGTGTATAGCGACTTCCAGGGATGGCAAAACCAACAGTTTACGGGTCGCGGTGAATTCGCATTGACCTTTGGGAACTTCAAAGTGCAAATGACCGTTCCCGCAGATCATGTAGTCGGATCAACAGGTGAATGCCTCAACTACCAGACAAACCTTACTCCGGCGCAACTTGCAAGATGGCAAAAGGCTCAAACTGCAAAAGAACCTGTTGAGATTGTTACTCTCGACGAAGCAAAAGCCGCAGAGCAAAAGAAAAGCACTCAGAAGAAAACATGGATATATAAGGCAGACAACGTTCGAGATTTTGCGTGGACCTCTTCCCGCAAATTTGTATGGGACGCATTGCCAATCTGGGTTGAAGGAAAGAAAGTAATGTGCATGAGTTTCTATGGTAAGGAAGCATACGGACTTTACCGCCCCTACTCTACAAAGGCCGTCGCGCATGCGATCAAGACGTATTCAAAGTTCACGATTCCATATCCATACCCGGTTGCTCAAAGTGTTGAAGCGGCTAACGGTATGGAATACCCGATGATTTGTTTCAATTATGGTCGTACCGACAAGGATGGCACCTATACAGAAACTACGAAGTATGGAATGCTTGGCGTAATTATCCATGAAGTCGGTCACAACTTCTTTCCCATGATCATAAACAGCGACGAACGCCAATGGACATGGATGGACGAAGGGCTGAACACTTTTGTTCAATACCTCGCCGAAGAATTGTGGGACAATAAATTCCCGACGAAACGCGGACCAGCCTTCCAGATCATCGACTACATGAAGTTGCCAAAGGATCAGCTGGAGCCGATCATGACGAACTCAGAAAACATCATTGGCTTCGGTCCGAATGCATATGCGAAGCCTGCCACCGGACTCAACATCTTGCGCGAAACAGTAATGGGACGCGAGCTCTTCGATTATGCATTCAAGGAGTACGCGAGACGATGGGCATTCAAACATCCTACACCGGCAGATTTGTTTAGAACGATGGAAGACGCAAGTGGCGAGGACCTCGACTGGTTTTGGCGCGGCTGGTTTTACAGTACGGATGTATGCGACATTTCGATTGATTCGGTAAAGTATTTCAAGGCCGACCCGAATTTAATTGTGAATGACAAGGACACTTTTACAATGAAGAAACTCGCGAAGCCTGTGCTGAATGATTTTGAAGATATTTCGAAGATCAGGAACCGGGAAGATACTTCGATTGTGTTCCAAACCGATCGCGATACTACCTTGCGTGATTTTTATTGGAGATATGCGCGCGGCATCGAGCCGTACGATACAACAACGTACAAGATGCCCGTTCCGGCTCAAATTGACAATCCTGCCGGTGAAGAAAAAACAATCGCTGCGGCAAAACATTTTTACGAGATACAGGTGAGCAATAAAGGTGGACTTGTAATGCCCGTGATAGTTGAGTGGACATTCACCGACGGTACCAAACAAGTAGATCGCATTCCGGCGCAGATTTGGAGATACAATGAAAACAAGGTCTCAAAGGTGTTCATGAAAGACAAAGAGGTGAAGTCGATCAAACTCGATCCGATGCGCGAGACAGCCGATATCAATGAATCTAACAACACCTGGGGCAACATGCCCGCGCCATCGAGGTTTGCATTGTACAAGATGAAGCAGCAGACACGTGGACAATCAACCGGTGTGAATCCGATGCAGAAAGCGAACGAAAAGAAGAAGAGTTTTTAACAGCTGCCAGGTTACGATCAAATAAGTATACTGTGCTCAAAACAGCCCGACACGTCGGGCTGTTTGCATGTAGGCCAAGTGGACAAAAGCCAATAATTGCCGACCCGGCGCTATGTGGCGGCTAAAGCGACGAATCAGCAGTTTCGTATAAAATTGTATTTTTGTACGAAATAGTTTCAATGCAGCAAAAACTCACAATTTTGATCTCATCGGAGCATAAAAAATTTGTCAAGGGGCATGCGAAGAGGCAAAACAAGAGTATTTCGAGATTCATAGATGACCTTCTGGCGACAGTGAAAAGACAGTCGACATTGGAAACCACTGAAGATGAGTGGATCTCGAAAACCGCCGGCTCATATCAAACAGGAAAGAAAGACGTTCTCAAAGAATTGTTCAAGGGAATTTCGAAATGAAGAGGATCTTCCTTGACGCAAATGTTGTCATAGATTATATGGATCAATCTTCACGAGATCACGTGGCATCAGTTGCATGTCTGAAAATCATTCGCAAACATTTTACAAAACCTTTTGTATCGCCAGTTACTTTTATTATCGCAAATTTCATCCTCGGAAAGTTTGCGAAGAGCAAGAGTTGGCATAAGAAGCAGATGCAACTGACTTTTTCAGGGTTTCATATTACACCTATCGGCTCTAACTTTATCGATAAAATTTTTACAACTCACTTTGTAGATCTGGAAGACGGTCTCCAATATCAATGTGCAGCAAACTCAAAAGCGGATTTAATCATCACTAAAGACTTGTCTGATTATTTTGACTCAAAAATTCCTGTTGCACACCCTCACGACTTCGTATCACGATATCATGAACTTTACAAATGATCGCATTCTTGAGAATTGCGAACAATCCACCAAAATTAGACGTTCCATCAATTCGTACTACCATCCTGGTACTTCACCCTCTTCTTCCCTGAATTCTTCTTTTCAAATTCCAAAACTTCTTTAGGTTTCGCAACGGCTTTCTTTTCAGGTGCAGCCGCAGTGGGTTGCGCAGCATTGCCTTGCAAGTGACCCAGCACATAGGTTTCAGTCTTCACCACGCTGCCGGTTTCAGGATCATAATACTTCCAGGTTCCGTGCTTCAATGCAGCACCTTCGTTCTTTACAATTACTTCGCGATAACTTTCGAGTTTGTCTACATCTTCAACCATCAGCGTATCGTATTGCTTGTCAGGATTGAGCGCCTTCCAGCTTTGCTCCAACCGAACTCCGCCATGCAGCGAGTAGTAGGTAGCGGGACCATCTTTTAATCCCCATTTGTAATTTTCGATTCCGATGAGGTCGCCCATCAGGTTGTATAACTTCCACTCTCCCTCCTTGCGGTCGTTCAAGAACTTTCCTTCCTCCTCATAGCCCGGCTCGCCGCGAAGCGCTGCAGCACGCAATACCCACACTCCCTGTTTCCTGCCCTGCTGATCCAACCTGTTGAGTGTATCTCCGTCGACGGTCAGTTCATAATGTTTCCATTGTCCAAAACTGTTGAACGACACAAACAGCAGTATGATGAGAATAAAGCGCATCTTAGTAAGTTTGATTCCTGAAGTACAATTATAACGCCATATTGGCAACCGCCATTGTAAGGAAATGATAAACATCCGAACTCTTCCTATTCCGTTGAAAGTTAGAACCGTAGCTGTTCTCGCCATTGTCGTTTTTGCTGGTGTGAATGCACAGGCGCAGAAAAAATCCATTGCCCAGATCAAAACCGAGCTCGAACAATCTCCGAATCCGCCGTTGTATGTGAAAGATGTTCTTAAGAAGAAGTTTCGCTTCGACACCGTTGCAGTCGCAAGCATCGGCAGTTACAGAAGCTTTGTCGACAGCCTCGCATACCATGGCAAGGTGAAAAAAGTGTATGGCCCCTTCGAACGCGGAAAATATCTTGTTCAAATTCTTGCCAAGGCTCCCGGAAAGTTTCATCGCGTCGGACAGATCTTTTTGGATACTTCCATCTTTATGCAACGCTTCGCCGATTCGCTCGCAAAAGATATCATCGCACGAATCAATTCAAAACAAACAACCTTCGAAGACATGGCGCAAACCTATTCAATGGGAGGTGAAGCAGCGACGAAAGGTGATCTCGGATGGATCGCCGTTGGTGCGATGCTTCCGGCAATTGAAAGAGAACTCGCAAAGAGAAAGAAAGGTGAATTGTTTACAGTTTGGACCAAAACCGGATTGCATATTATCCGAAAAACGGAGTCAGCGAAAGACGATGTTGCCGGAGCGTTGATGATGAGGATTTTTTTGTAGGGCGTTGTTGCGCAACTGCTGAAGAGTGCTAAGGAATAAGTAAAAAGGGGAAAGGGAAAAGATTAAACTGCAGTTTGTACATCGAACTTTCAACTTTCTTGTCCACCCCCTTCCCCCGCCAGCGGGGGACATCGGAGTTACTTTGCACACCTTTGAGCCCTTTTGTTATTACTCTGCGGCTTAAGCTTTCCTTCCACGCTTACCTTTTACCTTTTCACTTTTACCTTTTCACTTTTACCTTTTCACTTTTACCTTTTCACTTCTTCCTTACCCTCACCAAATACTCCACCGCCAACCGATATCCTTCCAATCCAAGTCCCGAAATCGTACCACGACACTTTGCTGATACATGCGATATCTTACGAAACTCCTCCCTCGCATGTACATTGCTGATATGAACCTCTATCACAGGCACCTTGATTGCAGCTATGGCATCGCCTATTGCAACCGATGTATGTGTATACCCGCCCGGGTTCAAAATTATTCCATCACTCGAAATGTTCCTCTGCAACTCGTCGATCAACTCTCCCTCTACATTGCTTTGAAAGTATTGAAAGGTGATGTCAGGAAACTCCTTCTTCAATGCCGGCAAAAATTCATCAAACGAAACCGCACCATACACATCCGGTTCCCTCATTCCGAGAAGATTCAGATTGGGGCCGTTGATGATCGCAATCTTCATTGGTGTCAATTCTTGTTGATGTGCTGCCTGATCATGTCGATGAAATCATCAAACAAATAACGGCTGTCGTGCGGCCCTGGCGTACTCTCCGGATGGTACTGCACCGAAAACGCCGGCTTGTCTTTTAACCTTATTCCTTCGATCGACTCATCATTGAGATTCACGTGCGTAATCTCGATATTCTTTGATTTCTTTACCGCATCCGGGTCCACTCCAAATCCATGATTCTGTGTGGTGATCTCACAACGTCCCGTAATCACATTTTTCACCGGATGATTAAGACCGCGGTGACCATGATGCATTTTGAAAGTAGGTATATCATTGGCGAGCGCGAGCAGTTGATGGCCGAGGCAAATTCCGAATGTCGGCTTGTTTTCCTGCAATACCTCTTTCACAGTATTGATCGCGTAGTCCATTGCTGCAGGATCACCGGGACCGTTTGAAATGAAGTATCCGGCCGGGTTGAAACTTTTAATTTCCTGCATTGAGGTCTTCGCAGGAAAAACCTTGACATACGCGCCGCGCTGTACCATGCATTCAATGATGTGCTGCTTGGTACCGTAGTCGAGTACTGCAACACGAAGGGGTGAATTTTCATCACCGCGCGTATATGGCTGACTGGTAGTTACCGACGACGCAAGCTCAAGGCCGGCCATGTCGGGAACATCAGAAAGCATTTTCTTCAATTGGCCCACATCCAGAATCTCGGAAGAAATAATGCAATTCATCGCACCCTTCTTTCGGACATGCGTTACAAGTGCGCGAGTGTCGACGTCTTCAATGCAAACGATGTTGTTCGCGATGAGGTACTCTTCGAGCGATCCGTTGGCAAGATGCCTGCTGTATAATTCCTCGAGATTACGTGCAATCAGACCTTTGATCTTAACATTGTCCGACTCTACATCTTCATCCTTCACTCCATAGTTGCCAATGTGCACATTGTTCATGATAATGATCTGGCCGTAATAGCTCGGATCTGTGAACACTTCCTGGTAGCCGGTCATGCCGGTATTGAAACAAATTTCGCCGGAGGTGGTTCCTATCTTCCCGAAAGCTTTGCCATGATGTACGGTTCCGTCCTGAAGAACAAGAATTGCCGGAGATGAATTGTTTGTTTGGGGCATTCAGTAAAATTTTGCAAAGAAAATCATTTCCAGATTAAAGTATGATAATATTATCAACAGACTGACTGAAACTGCGGCGACGCATCGTTTCCAGGCCATATTAAAAGAAAAACATATCTCGGCAGAGCAAAAAAAAGCAGGATCGGGGATCCTGCTTCTATGTTTTGCTGACAAACAGCTTATTCTGTTGGTTTTTCTTCTTTTGATTCTTGTACCGGTGCCGCCTCGCCTGCTGCCGGGGCCGCCGGGGCCACCTCTGCTTTTGGCGCTTTCTTCGTTGCTCTTCCGCGACGCGTTCTCTTTCCGGTTTCTTTCGCTTCTTCGCGGCCCTTGCCGTATACTTCGTTGAAGTCGACCAGTTCTATCAGTGCCGTTTCAGCGTTGTCGCCATGACGCGCACCAAGTTTGATGATCCTGGTGTAACCGCCTGGTCTGCCACCAACCTTTTCGGCAATGGTGCCGAACAGTTCGGTAACCGCTTCTTTGTCCTGAAGGTAGCTGAACACGATTCTGCGCTGGTGAGTCGTATTTTCCTTTCCTTTCGTGATCAGTGGTTCGATGTACGTTCTAAGTGCCCTTGCTTTCGCGAGGGTTGTAACGATCCTCTTGTGTGCGATCAATTCGCATGCAAGATTGCTGAGCAGGGCCTTTCTGTGGGAGGCCGTTCTGCCAAGGTTGTTGATTTTATCGCCGTGACGCATGACTGTTGATTTAAACCCTGCACCGTGTCAGGAATTGCAGGATTGTTATAGAATTTAGAATTCGTCTTTATCTACCCCGAGCTTGCTCAGATCCATTCCGAAATGCAAGCCGCGTTCGGCAAGAACCTGCTCGATTTCAGCAAGTGATTTCTGTCCGAAGTTGCGGAACTTCATCAGGTCCTCCTGTTCGTACTGCACCAGTTCGCTCAGAGAATTGATTTTCGCAGCTTTCAGGCAGTTGAAGGCACGTACCGAAAGATCAAGATCTTCCAGCGGCGTCTTCAACACCTTACGCAATTGGAGCATTTGCTCATCTACCACATCTTCTTTCTTATCCTCTTTGCTGTCGAATGTGATGTTCTCGTCGGTGATGATCATGAGGTGCTGGATAAGGATCCGGCTTGCCTGTTTTACCGCTTCTTCCGGATGAATTGTTCCATCCGTTGCAACGTCCATGATCAATTTCTCATAGTCTGTTCTTTGTTCAACACGTGTGTTCTCAATCGCGTAGCGAACATTCTTTATCGGTGTGAAGATTGAATCGGTAGGAATGTATCCGAATGGAGCATCCTTGACCTTGTTGTCTTCAGCAGGAACATAACCACGACCTTTCGAAATAGTAATTTCGATGTCGAGTTTTGCTGATGGATCGAGCGTGCAGATAACGAGATCCGGGTTCATGATGTCGAAGCTTTGTGTTGCGTCGCCGATCATTCCCGCAGTGAACTCGCTTTTATTTTTGATGCTGAGAGTAACTTTTTCCTGTCCTATTTCGTGATCTACTTTCTTCTTGAATCTAACCTGTTTCAGGTTGAGAATGATCTCAACCACATCTTCGGAAATACCTTTGATGGTAGCGAATTCATGATCCACTCCTTCGATGCGTACTCCGATGATCGCATGCCCCTCCAAAGAACTCAAAAGCACTCTGCGCAATGCATTACCGATGGTAACACCAAATCCAGGCTCCAGCGGACGAAACTCGAACTGAGCTTCAAAATCCGTGGCCTTTTGCAAGATGATCTTTTCTGGTTTTTGGAAATTTAAAATGGCCATATTTTGTTTGACGTTTTTATTAAGAATTCTGCAAGGTGCAGCGTGCGCAAAGTGCGACGCATCATTACTTCGAGTACAACTCGACGATCAGTTGTTCCTTGATGTTCTCAGGAACGCTTTCCCTTTCAGGATAAGCAACAAAGGTTCCTTTCATCTCACCTTCATTCCAGTCGAGCCAGTTGAACTTCTGGTTCTTTCCACGGATCTGACCTGTAAGAGAGGCGTTCTCCCTGTCCTTTTCCTTCAGTGATACAATATCGCCGGGTTTCAATTGAAACGAAGGAATGTTCACCACTTCCCCGTTCACCGTAATGTGTTTGTGAGCAACGAGCTGACGTGCAGCCGGACGCGTTGGTGCAATACCAAGGCGGTAGACGGCATTGTCGAGACGAGCTTCAAGAAGTTTCATCAGGTTTTCACCCGTAACTCCTTTTATTCTTGCAGCTTCTTCAAATGTTTTGCGGAACTGTTTCTCCAATACACCGTACGTGTATTTCGCCTTCTGTTTTTCTTTCAGCTGAAGGGCGTATTCTCCGGGTGCCTTGCGTTTCCTGGTCGGACCGTGCTGGCCGGGAGGGTTGCTGTTCTTGTTAAGATACTTTGCTGTTCCGAGGATGGGTTCGCCGAAAATCCGGCATATCCTCGTTTTGGGACCTGTGTAACGTGCCATTGTAGTGTTTTGATTTTTTTAATTACGATGCACGATCGGTAAAAATCTTAAAAATAAATCGTGCACCTCTTTGTATATGATACAGCGAGTGTATCGAAGGGTTAAACCCTGCGTTTCTTCGGCGGACGGCAACCGTTGTGTGGCAAAGGAGTCATGTCTTTGATCATGACCACTTCGATTCCGGAATTAGACAACGCACGGATCGAGCTTTCGCGGCCCGAACCGGGTCCTTTCACATATACATCCACGCGCTTAACGCCTGCGTCGAAAGCGGTCTTCGCTGCATCCGAAGCAGCCATTTGCGCAGCATAGGGAGTGTTCTTCTTGGAACCCTTGAAACCCATTTTGCCTGCGCTGCTCCACGAAATCACCTGGCCGGTTTTGTTCGTGATGCTGATGATAAGGTTGTTGAAAGTCGCGTTGATGTGCGCGTCTCCATATGAATCAACCTTTACGATTCTTTTCTTTGCTGCAACCTTTGCGGAATTCTGAGCTTTTGCCATGATAAACTTTTGCCTTATACTATCATGATGACCTGCGTCATCAGTGTTTTATTTCTTAGCTGCCTTTTTCTTTCCGGCAACAGTCTTACGTTTTCCTTTACGTGTTCTGCTGTTTGTTCTTGTTCTCTGTCCACGAACCGGCAAACCTTTACGGTGCCTGAGTCCGCGGTAACAAGCGATGTCAAGCAAACGCTTGATGCTCATTTGAACTTCGGAACGCAACTGTCCCTCGACCTTGAATTCATTGGTAATAGTAGAACGGATGGCATTCAGCTCATCGTCGTTCCACTCATGAACTTTCTTATCGACAGAAATGCCTGCTTTTTCAAGAATATACCGTGCAGTGGAAACCCCGATACCATATATATAGGTAAGACCAATCTCCCCTCTTTTATTCTTTGGTAAATCAACACCGGCAATACGAGCCATAAATACTATAGATGTTTTAAATGTTCAGTTGTCAAAATGATTATCCCTGTCTCTGTTTGAAACGGGGATTCTTTTTGTTGATCACATAGAGTTTTCCTTTGCGGCGAACGATCTTGCAGTCGGCGCTTCTCTTCTTTATGGATGCTCTTACTTTCATGATCTCAGTTTTACTGCTATTTGTATCTGAAAATTATTCTTCCTCTCGAAAGATCATATGGGCTCATCTCTACGCCGACCTTATCACCAGGCAGTATCCTGATGTAGTTCATTCGCATTTTACCACTAATCGTCGCCAGTATCTCATGTCCGTTTTCAAGTTTCACTTTAAACATCGCATTAGACAAAGCCTCTATGATCGTTCCATCCTGTTTGATTAATGGTTGTTTACCCATACTTTTTAAGGAGGCGCAAAGATAGGATAATCAGGCGTAAATACGAAAATAATAGATTTATTTCAGCCATTTGCGCCGAGCACAGCGGCATCTGCCACTGCCGTTTGATAATGAAGAGGTTATCTAGGGAACGGAGAGTTCCACCTTCGTCATATCCAGGTAATGGTTCTGGAGTTCATGAACGAACAGGGGGTGATTCAGATGACGACGGTCCTCTCTCCACCAGATCTCCAGTTCGGAGAAATCGTCTTTTCTCAATACCATCACCCGGAACGAGTCTTTCGAGTACTTGACCGAACCGTCTGAGTTCTCCTGTTTGGTAAAGCCGAGCTTGGTGAGTTGTTCTTCTGAAAGAGGTATCGGGTAAAGATGTTCGGGGGTGAACCAAAATTCCTGTACGTCGGTTTCAACGCAGATTTCACGGTCTTCGCGGTTGAGTTCTTTCACTATGCCTTCCCATCGTTGTCCGTCGTATTCAGCAATTACGAGATCGCCTTCTTTGAGTTCCTGGAATCTAATCATGGTTGGTATCGTTTGTGGTTAAGTTACATTTTATACGGCTATCAGCTATCGGCTGTCAGCTGTCAGCTAGAAGCGGGCTGAAAACCCACATTTTTTAGTCGATCCGGCTGTTGAGCCGATAGCTGATTGCTGATAGCTGATAGCCAAACCTCCATTTCAAGTTTTCGGCCCCCTCACTCCGCCCAACTCATCGTATAATCTGGGTTCTCGATTTCGATCGCTGCTGCGGTCAGCTGCAACGGATGAAATGTATCAACCATCACCGCTAGTTCCTTCGTTTCCTTCGCGCCGATGCTCTTTTGCACCGCGCCAGGATGCGGACCGTGCGGAATTCCTCCCGGATGCAATGTCAGCATACCCCTCGTCACGTTCTTCCTGCTCATAAAATCACCGTCCACATAATACAGCAGCTCATCGCTATCGATATTGCTGTGATTGTAGGGAGCGGGTATTGCCTGCGGATGATAATCAAACAGTCTGGGACAAAAAGAACATACCACGAAGTTGTTCCCCTCAAAGGTCTGATGCACGGGGGGTGGCTGGTGTACCCTCCCGGTGATCGGCTCGAAATCGTGGATGCTGAACGCGAACGGATAACAATAGCCGTCCCAGCCCACCACATCAAACGGATGATGTGCATAATGGATGCCGTATAGTCTTCCCTTCTTTTTCGTAGCTATAAGGAAATCGCCCTTCTCGTCGAACGTCTCAAGATTTTGTGGTGGCCTGATGTCGCGTTCGCAAAATGGGGAATGCTCCAGCAGTTGCCCATACTTACTCAGATATCTTTTTGGAAATCGGACGGGACTGAAAGATTCGACAATGAACAACCGGTTCGAGTCGGTTTTGAAATCGATCTGATAAATTGTTCCGCGAGGAACGACAAGATAATCGCCGTATCCGAACGGCAGGGTTCCGTACATCGTCCGCAACTGTCCCTCGCCCTCATGAATGAAGATCACCTCGTCGGCATCTGCATTCTTGAAAAAATATTGTGTATTGCCCTGGGTCGGCGCCGCAAGTGAGATATGACAATCGTTGTTCACCAGGATCGGGATCCTGCTCGCGAGATAATCGTTCGCGGGTACGACTTTGAAACCATCGAAGCTGCGGTGCTTCAGCATCTTTTCTTCTGCCACCTTGGGCATTACATCTATCGGTTGTTCGGTATGAATGATCTCGGTTGGCGGATGATTGTGGTACAGCAGCGAGTAATCGTTTGAAAATCCTTCGGTCGAAAACAATTGCTCGGAATACAGCGACCCGTCCGGCTTGCGAAATTGTGTGTGTCGTTTATGAGGAATCTGTCCGAGTCGGAAATAATATGGCATAACCGTTATTTAGTGCCACCGAATTCAGATCTTGATCCGGCAACCACTGCAATTAAAGTTAATTATTTGATGCGAATTGGTTTGATCTCCGACACTCACCATTACCTCGACCCTGCCGTCGCCAAATACTTCGCCGACTGCGATGAGATCTGGCATGCCGGCGACCTTGGAACGATTGCAATAACTGATGAGCTGAGGGCCATCAAACCGTTGAGGGCCGTGTTCGGAAACATTGACGGCCCGGATGTGAGAAGCGTCTATCCCGAAACATTGATCTGGGCCTGCGAGGGTGTAAATGTGATGATGACTCATATCGGCGGCTACCCCGGCAAATATGCAAAGGGTCTAAAAACTAAGTTGCGCGACAACGGCATCCGCTTATTCGTTTGCGGCCATTCGCATATCACGAAAATCATGTACGACGATTCGATTGGCTGCCTGCACATCAACCCCGGCGCCGCAGGCAGACAGGGATGGCACAAAGTCCGAACGCTCGTCAGGCTTACGATAGATGGGGAGGAGATGAGGGATTGTGAGGTCGTGGAGTTGTGAGCTTTGGGCTTTGAGCTTTGAGCTCGGGTGTGAGGTATCGGAAATACAGAATTTTGTCTGTCGAAAGTCTACATCTTAAGAGTTGGAATGCAGCAACCACAGAGACCATTCACATTAGCTGCTTTTGCCTTCCACGCTGGTGCAATTAGGCACAAAATCATTAAACCTCTGAGACTCGATAATGCGGCTGGGTTTCCAAAAACTCAAAGCTCAAAGCCCATAGCTCATAGCTTGATACCCGATACCTGACACCCGACACCCAAATTGTTTACCTTGCGCCCAAATTCCCCTTCATGTACAACGGCCTTCTGCACCTTCACAACTTCCTGCGCTGGGTGATCCTGATCTTTTTGTTGATCGCCGTCATCCGTCATCTCATCGGCATGACGTCGAATCGCAAATTCACGACCACCGATAGAAAGATCGATACCATCCTGATGACTACTGCGCATATCCAATTCCTGATCGGACTGTACCAATGGTTCGCAGGCCCGTGGGGTTACAAACTCCTCGCAAACGTTTCGATGGCGGAGATCATGGCCAATAAAGCGTATCGGTTCTGGGTCGTCGAACACAACACCGGCATGTTGATAGCGATTGTTCTTATCACGATCGGACGCGGCGTGTTCAGGAAAAATATCAGTGATGAAAAAAAGCATCGCCGCGCCTTTTGGCTGTTCACCTTTGCATTGTTGCTGATCATTGCCAGTGTTCCCTGGCCTTTCCGTGAGATCATCGGTCGCCCATGGTTCCCGGGAATGCGGTCTTAACCTTTTATCTACTACGAGTTTCGTTAGTTTTACGGCATGAAGTCCAGGCATCTATTGTTGGTTGCGGTTCTGTGTGCGCATGCCTTCATTTCCTGTCAATCGAAAGAAGAAAATGCAACTTCTGTAAATCCTTCCATTCTTAAGCGCCCGCCGTATCGCGGACTCACGGATAGCATTGATGCAGCTCCGAACGACTGGATGTTGCGCTTACAGAGGGCTACGCTGCTTTCGCAGCACAATCGTCACGAACTCGCTAATGCGGATTACGAAGCCGCATGGAAAATGAGTAATGATGAATCCGTGGCGCTCGAACTGATATCAAACATGTTGCTCGTAAACCAGGTTCCCGAAGCCGTACAACTGCTGAAACAATGCATAGAAAAGTATCCGGAAAGCGGAGAGTTTCAACGCAGGCTCGCCGAAGTTTATTTGCAGACAGGCGAAACAGGCAAAGCAAGAAGGCAGTATGAGAACATCATCGCAGCCGATTCAACAAACTTCGAAGCATGGCACGATCTGGGAAGCCTGTTGCTTCAGGTCGAAGATACCGCCGCCGCGATCCAGGCACTCGAGCGATCATTTGCCATCGTTCCACTCAACTACACCGGACTTGCACTTGCTGAAATTTACGCGACATCTAAAAATTCTCGAGCACTAGCGATCTGTGACATGCTGCTGATGAACGACAGTACGCAAAAACAAACAGATCCTTTGTTTCTTAAAGGCCTTTATTATTCCGAAACGGGACAGCATGAACAGGCCATCGCGCAATTCGATGAAGTGATCCGTCGCGACTGGAAACTCACCGACGCATACATTGAAAAAGGACTGATCTATTTTCACCAGAAGAAATTCGACGAGGCACTGAAGGTCTTCACGCTTTCGGCCACCGTCTCAAATACCAACGCAGACTCATACTACTGGATCGGCAGATGCCACGAAAAGAAAGGACAGCCAAAGGAAGCAATTGCAAACTATGAGCGGGCTCTTGCTCTCGATGAAAACCTTTACCAGGCCAGAGAACGCCTCGCTCGTCTCACGCAATAAGCATATTAAGCCGGGGGTTTGTATCTTCCTGCCGTAATTGTACAGTATGCCGATCATTGCCCCTTCATTTCTGTCAGCAAATTTTCTTGAACTCGGCGCAGAATGCAAAATGGTGAACGAGAGTGAAGCAGAATGGTTTCACCTCGATGTGATGGACGGAAGATTCGTACCTAACATCAGTTTCGGACTCCCCGTAATTCAACAGATCAGGAAAGCAACAACGAAAGTGTGCGATGTGCACCTGATGATCATCGAACCGGGTGATTATATCGAAGCATTCCGGAAGGCCGGTGCGGATGTACTTAGCATTCATTACGAAGCTGCACCCCATCTGCACAGGAACGTACAACTGATCCGAAAACTTGGAATGAAAGCCGGCGTTGCCATCAATCCACATACGCCGGTCACTGTTTTGCAAGACATTTTACATGATATCGATCTGGTGAATTTGATGAGCGTGAACCCGGGGTTCGGCGGACAGGATTTCATTCCTCACACTCTTCATAAGATCAGAGAGGTGAAGAAAATGATCCGGGAGCGCAACCTCAATGTAATGATCGAAATAGACGGCGGCGTTACGCTCGACAACGCTAAAGAGATCACTGAAGCCGGCGCGGATATTCTTGTTGCGGGAAGCACTGTCTTCAAAGATGCAGATCCAAAAGCTGCCATACGCCGTCTGAAAAATATGTAATCAATTATTGAGCATGTCGAAAGACCTTTTTTCGAAACAATCTGGTGAATACAGTAAATACCGGCCGGTTTATCCACATGAGTTGTACGAGTTTATATTTTCGCATGTTCGTGACCGTTATACGGCGTGGGACTGCGGCACAGGCAATGGTCAGGCCGCCAGAGAACTTGCAAAGGTGTTTCAGAAAGTGTATGCCACCGACATCAGTCAAAAGCAACTCGATGCTGCAGTGAAGCATCCAAACATCGAATACATAAAAGCTGCCGCCGAGAACTCCGGCTTACCGGAAAGTTCCTGCGACCTGATAACAGTGGCACAGGCATATCATTGGTTCGACTTCAAGAAATTTGCTGCCGAGGCAAACAGGGTTGCAAAACCAAATGCTATTGTAGCAGTATGGGGATATGGGTTGATGACAACCGACAACATTGAAGTGGACCGCCTCATTCGATTTTTATATTCTGATGTACTTGGTTCGTACTGGGACAAGGAACGCAGCTGGCCCGATCAACACTACAGGGGTATTCCATTTTATTTCGACGATGTGCAGGACAAACAATTTGAAATAAAAGTTAAATGGACAATGAGCGATCTGCTGGGTTATCTGTCGACATGGTCGAGCCTGCAGAAATATCTTGATGCCAATGATGATAACCCATTGAAATCGGCAGAACCGGAATTCTTAAAAGCATGGAAGGGAAATGATGACGTCGAGTTTCGTTTTCCGGTTTTTTTGAAGATCGGAAGGGCGCGTTTGGGCTCTGAGCTTTGAACTATCCCGGCGAATGCGGGATGAGTTGGGTTGTCAACATGAAATCAAATGATTCAGAAAACGCGCAACGGAGACGCTGGTAGTGGAGTCCCATCCACACCATCTCGCGACTCAGTCGGCTCTAATCGTATGGCTCATAGCTCAAAGCTCAAAGCTCAAAGCCCATAGCTCACAGCCCAAAATAAAAAAAGGAGCCGGCCAATAGCTCCTTGTTGTTAAGGTTCGGTGTTATGTTAATAACGTCTATTTCTTTTCCAATTTCGTGCTGAACAGGATCTCACCTTCATTGTCGATAATGTCGACAACAAATTGTCCTGACGAAAGGTTTCCGAGTTCATTCACCGCAGTGACATTGGTTCCCTTTACGAGGTACCAGCTGAACATCTTGATGATCCTTCCATCTTCGTTGAACATGCGCACGATCACTTGCTTGTTTTGATCGCAGCTAACATCCAACGTCAGCACAGTGTGAAACGGGTTGGGTCGCACTGTTACTTTTGTAATCATTTGGGTTTGTTTAACGGGTTCTGACGCGGTTCCAGGATAAACGGATTCATCATCAGACTTGAGCAATCGGTTAAACATTTCGGATATTACTGAACTGTGCTTTGACTCCATTTCACAAATTTTAAATCTTCTCGGACAAGTGATGCCGATCAGTTACCAACCGGGTGCCGGAGTTTAGACTATTGGAAATAAACACGTTAGACGCTGTGCCAAAATCTTCGTGCTCTCGAATTGGGATGAGAAAATCCACGCAGTGGAATGGGTGGCGGGAAGTCTAAGAGTAAACAATTAACAGGAGTAAGCGGTCAGAATCTTGCGACCAGCTTCACATTGATGAGCCTTGGCGTCAGCCGGTTCGGCATTGCGAATACCGTATTTGAAAAGTCCTTTATCAGCAGATATGAAATCGTATTGTCGCGATCGATAAGGTTGAATATTTCAAGGCTCGCCCAAATGTTTTCGAAATTTCGAAACGGACTTTTGCTGCGACGATTGGAACGTTCCGAGTCGAGCAGCAGCGCGCTGAATCCGACATCGATCCTGATATATGGATCTATCTCGATGGCGTTGCGATACTTGACACTGTTGGGAATATTGTATGGCAGGTTGCTTCCGTAAAGGAAGTTTAAATACACCTTGAAGTTTTTATTCGTGGCCAGGTAGTCCTGCAGGAACATCCCGAAATTGAAAAGGCGATCCGTTGGTCTTCGGAACCAGCCGCCTTCGCGCAGCACACTATCGGTCACCACATTGTCGTCGTCGATAGCGTAATCGTAGTACGTATCGTTCTCAAGGTTTTCTCTTGTACGCATAAACCCAAGGCTGATCCAGCTTTCAGCATCCTTGACGAGTTCGCCAAACAATCGCATTTCAATCCCTGTCGCATAGGCCTTACCGTTATTCTCACCGAAGTATCGCACCCGCACATTGTCGATGTCATAAGGAACGATCCTGTCGATCGATTTATAATATGCCTCGGTGGTGAACCGGTATGCACGACGGCCCCTTGAAAAATTGTAATCGAATCCTGCGACAACCTGGTAACTTCTTTGTGATTTTACCTCACGATTCACAGTGCCATCATATCTCCGCAATTCACGGTAAAAAGGTGGTTGATGATAAAGTCCTGCTGCCGCCCGGAAGATGATGTCGCTTGTCCATCGTCTTGGCGTCCATGAGAGTCCGACTCGCGGGGCCAGGATCAACTCTTCATTCAAATCATTGTAGTTGTAACGAAGCCCCGCCTGCAACGTGACTCCGGCGGAGTCGGCAAAGGAAATATTGTCCTGTATGTATCCGGTCAATCGTGTGATATCGATCGATGCGTTTGATTTGAGAACCTTTGACAATTCCAGTACGTCAGGGTTGTACGGAAGATTGTATCCTGCAGAATCTTTGTATTCCCACTCGTGAAGCTTATCATCAATAAGCTGCCGCTCGGCAGACTGACCCCATTGAAAGAAATGTCGACCCGCTGCGAGCGAGCCCTTATGGCTGACGTTCCAGAGAGCGATGTTCAGTTTGTTCCTTGCGTAGGTCTGGTACAGACCGGTTCCCAGCGGATTATTGATGATGCCAAATTCGGGCTTTGCACGATCGAACTCTCTCTCCCCAAAAAGATATGCCCCGGTGATGTCAATGCCTTCGCGTTCGTCATTTTCAAACCTGCTTGCCATCCACTTCAATCGAAGCCGCTTCGTGGGCTGCGTGATAAAGGCTACGCCAATCATGTTCGTACGATATCTGTCCTCCTCTCTTCCTTCAAAAAAAATATCGAGTCCCAGATTAGCGCTGAAATATGGTGAGAATACGGACGAAGTCAGCTGACTGAATTCAGGTGCAAGCGAGAATTTCGTTTGCGATAAATTTCCAAGCAACTCGATCGACGACTTCGAGGTAAGTTGATATGTTAGCAGAGCCTGAAAGTCGGACGATGAAGGCACATAGTTGCCCTTTGTCTCCTGGCTGCTCAGAAGGTTTCGATTGCTGCGATTCCTCACTCCGATGAGGTACGTGAATCGGTTGCCTGCACCCGTGCCCTCAAAGTGCAGGCCCTGTTCAAGCAGACTGATATATGCGGAACCACCAAACGACCGTGGCTTCTTGTATTGAATGTCGAGAACCGACGAAAGCTTATCGCCGTATCGCGCCTGGAACCCACCATTGTAGAAACTTACATTGCGAACGAGTTCAGGGTTGATGAAGCTCAGCCCTTCCTGTTGCCCGCTTCGCACGAGGTAGGGCCGGAAAACTTCGAAGTCGTTTACGTAAATCAAATTCTCGTCGTAATTGCCGCCCCGTACCGAATATTGGGATGTCAGTTCGTTGTTGGATCCCACAAAGATCTTGATGAGGCTTTCGATGCCACCGGTTGGTGAAGGAATGTTGATGGCGTTGCGGGCATTAAGCGTTATCAACCCCGCTTCCTCGCGGGCGCGGCGATCTGTGACCACCACTTTTTCGAGCGACTCTGAACTGCGTTCGAGGCGAACGGTGATTGATTCCTGCTCACCTTCGTTCAGTATGAAATTTCGTTGCAGCGCTTTGAATCCCGCCGAGCTGAATTGAAGCGCAAAAGCTTTGTCGGCAGGAACACGGAGACGAAAGAAACCGGAATCGTTGGTTACAACGCCTGCCTGCCTGCCGAGTATAGTAACAGAACCGTTTGTAACAGGCTTCTCGTTTTCGTCCACCACTCGTCCGCTTACGGTTGCAGACCGGCGTTGCGCAAGAGCGGTAGTAGAAATCAATAAGAGGAAAGCAAGGGTTCGCAGGGACCGCAAAAGGAATAATTTCGCCGGAAAATTACTGTATTTGAGCAGCAAAGGATTCGAGTTGTTTCTTTTAGTTTCAGTTGACCATGGCGTTCGCGGTGACATGTACCGGGTATTCGATCGATCCTTAGCTCACTGCTCATAGCTCATAGCTCAAAGCCATGGGTCTTCAATAACTTACACACACTCCATATATTGCACCATGACGAAACTTTCCGTCAACATCAACAAGTTCGCAACCCTTCGCAACAGTCGCGGTGGAAACCGGCCCGATATTTTAAAAGCTGCAATCGATGCCCAACGCTTTGGCGCCGACGGTGTCACCGTTCATCCGCGGCCAGATGAGCGCCACATCCGGTATGCCGACGTTCGTGCAATTCGCGAGATCATCACAACAGAATTCAACATCGAAGGAAACTGTCGTGAAGATAAATTCGTGCAACTGGTGCTTGAAACCAAACCTCACCAGGTTACGCTTGTTCCGGATGCTCTTGGACAAATCACATCGAACCATGGCTGGGACACGATTGCCGAAAAAGACTACCTCAGATCGATGATCGATGTGTTCAAAGCTGCAGGCATCAGAACATCCATCTTCGTTGATCCCCTGATTCAAATGATAGAAGGAGCCGCAGAAACAGGCACGGACCGCATCGAGCTTTATACTGAAGGGTATGCGGTCGACTACAAGGCCGACAGAGAACTGGCAGTTGCCCCTTACACTGCTGCTGCGCGGCGTGCATCAGAATTGAAGCTCGGCATCAACGCCGGCCACGACCTTGACCTCGACAACCTTGAATTTTTCTCGCAACGTGTCGATAAACTCGCCGAAGTGTCGATCGGGCACGCGCTGATCTGCGATGCATTGTATCTCGGCTTTGAAAACACGATACAACTTTATAAGCGGAAACTGAAAGCCGCCGAATACAAATAACTTTCGGTAGACAAACATCTACCAACATGCGCATCTTCTGTCTCGTTTTCATAGCTATTCTCTCCTGTATCAACTCTTTTTCGCAACTGACAACAGCCGCTGACGGCGGAAACAAAAAGGCAAGGGTCGGCGAGCGCATAGGCATCACCGATATCATGATTGAATACAATCGTCCGGGCGTCAAAGGTCGCGAAGGAAAAATCTGGGGTCAGCTTGTACACACCGGATTCGCGGATCAGGGATTCGGCACCAGTAAGGCAGCACCATGGCGGGCGGGCGCAAATGAAAACACTACCATCCGGTTTTCGACCGATGTGAAGATTGAAGGCAAACCTTTACCGGCGGGCACGTATGCGTTGTTCGTGGCTTACGATCCCCATGAATCTACCGTGATCTTTTCAAAGAACTCTACTTCGTGGGGCAGCTATTTTTATAATGAAAGTGAAGACGCCCTGCGTGTGAAAGTGCGCCCACAGCAAACACCAACCAGCCAGGAATGGCTCGAGTTTCGATTCACCAATCAAACCGACAGCACCGCAGTAATTGAGCTAGCATGGGAAAAACAAAAAATACCATTCACCGTCTACGTCGACGTAGTGAAAGAGCAACTCGCATCTTTCAGACGTGAGTTAAAAAACAGCCAGGGCTTTACATGGAACGCGTGGGCGCAGGCCGCAAACTATGCAATCGATCATAATACAAATCTTGATGAGGCGCTTGCATGGTCGGACTACTCGATCAATGCACCGTTCATTGGAAACCGGAATTTCCAAACGCTTTCAACAAGGGCGAGACTGTTGCAAAAATTGAATCGCGAAAAAGAAGCCGATTCGTTGATGAAACAGGCATTGCCTCTCGGATCCCCGATGGAATTGCATCAATATGCAAGGCAATTACTCAATCAAAAGAAATCAAAGGAAGCATTTGATGTATTTAAATTCAACTACGATAAAAATCCGAATACGTTCACCACAAACATGGGAATGGCAAGGGGCTATATGGCAACAAACAACAACAAAAAAGCTCTTGAATTTGCAAAGAAGGCGCTGCCTCAGGCACCGGACAGACTTAACAAGGAAAGTGTTGAGGGGTTGATTAAGGAGTTAGAGGGGACGAAATAGTAAAAAAGAGATTGAAATATATTCACCGCATCCCTAATTACATCCTAATAACTCGCAAAGCTTTGTTTCGAGCGCCGGACCACGAAGATTCTTGCCGATTACTTTTCCAGAAGGATCGATAAGAAAATTCTGTGGGATCGACTGTATCTTATACTTCACCGCAACTTCGTTGTTCCAAAATTTGAGATCACTCAACTGCGTCCACGCGAGTCGATCGTCGCGAATGGCCTGTAACCACGGATCACGTGCACGATCAAGCGAAACACCCAGCACAGTGAAGTTCTTTTCGCGAAACTTATTGAATGCGGCAACTACGTTCGGATTTTCAAGCCGGCATGGTTTGCACCAGCTCGCCCAAAAATCGACCAGCACATACTTTCCACGAAATGACGACAGCGATACCAGTTTTCCTGTCGTATCCTGTTGGGAGAAATCCAATGCATCGGTACCTACCGCACCGATCTTACTTTCGTCAATCTGTTGCCTGATGATCTTTCCATAAAAATTCGACTGCACCGACGGATCCAGCGCCGCAAAACGCTTTTCAAGTTTCGGCAGGTCCTGCTCCAGTTCACTTGTGACGAGCAGCACAAACGGTGTAACCGGTGACGATTTCCTTGCGGTAATGAAGCTTTCGATCGCAGCCTTGGTTTTGTCCATCGTCTGCTTGTATTCCATCATTGCCGAATCACTATTGCTCAGGTCGCCTGCGTTCAGCAACTGACTGATCGATGTAAGTTTTTGAAACAGCGGATTGAATGTTTTTTGAAACACAACAAAGTCATCATGCACCTTCGATCCCTTCAATTCAAGTTCCTGCACGTTTGCGACATTGCCCGTAAGTGTAGTACGATTGTTGGAAAGAAAAACGATGATTTTTTTTTCGACGCCGTTGAAGTTGATGTGATGAAGATTCGGTTCACGAACGGTTCCATTCAACACGAACGATCCTTTGTTCACGACAGCTCTGGCCAACGTATCAGATGGCGCGTTTGCATCAGTCACCGACACCCCCGATCCTTCGGGCAAACCTGTGACATTACCCTTGATTGAAAACTTCCTTTGGGCATGCACCATTGCCGGCAACATCAGTAACAACAAGAGGTACGACTTCATAGCATTTATTTTGAGTGCCTGGCTTCCAGCACGTTTATCACGGCTCGCAAATTAGACCCTTTGGCGTTAAGCAAAAGCAAATAATGAAACAACAAATCTGCGGCTTCGTTCAAAAACAGATCCTGATTATTGTCCTTCGACTCGATCACCAGCTCAACTGCTTCTTCTCCGACCTTCTGCGCAATCTTGTTGATCCCTTTATCGAATAATGATTTCACATAGGACTTCGAGTCTTCACTTTTTTTGCGCAACTCGATGATCTCTTCAAGATAATACAGGAACTCCGAAGAATGATTCCTCTCGCTCCAGCACGTATCTGCACCTGTATGACACACGGGCCCCAGTGGATGCGCCTTCAGCAACAGTGTATCGTTATCACAATCCAGCGCCATTTCCTTTAGCAACAGGAAATTACCGCTTTCCTCTCCCTTGGTCCACAACCGCTTCTTGCTCCGGCTATAAAACGTCACTTTACCTTCTGTCATTGTACGATTCAGTGCCTCATCATTCATGAATCCAAGCATGAGTACTTTATGCGTTTGGTGATCCTGAACGATCGCCGGAATCAGCCCATCGTGATATTTCGTGAAATCTGGTTTCAATTGGATGTATTTATCGTGAAAACAGTTGCGTTGATTGTCAGATTCGAACTGAAATTCCCTGTTCGTTGAGGTATTGTTTCAAATCGGGAATTGCAATTTCTCCAAAATGAAAAATGCTTGCAGCAAGTGCTGCGTCGGCACCACCTTGACTGAATACTGCAGCGAAATGCTCCGGCTTTCCTCCTCCTCCTGATGCGATGATAGGAACCGGAAGTGAATTGGAAAGTGTCGACGTGATGTCTAGTGCGAAGCCCTGCTTGGTGCCGTCGTGATTCATAGACGTCAGCAAGATTTCACCAGCTCCGAGGCCGACGCCCTGTGACGCCCATTGAGCGCATCGGGCTTCAGTTTTCAAACGCCCGCCATTAAGATATACATACCACTCGCCGTCCGCCTCTTTCTTGGTGTCAATGGCCAGAACAATACACTGGCTGCCAAACTCACGCGCAAGTTCACCGATCAACTGCGGATTTCGGAATGCCGCGGTATTTACCGAAATTTTATCTGCTCCATTTTGAAGCAACACGCTTACATCGTCAATGCTCCCAATGCCTCCGCCAACTGTAAATGGAATGTTCAGATTTCGGGCGATACGACGAACAAGTTCTGCCAAGGTTTTTCTCTTTTCATTCGTGGCGGTGATGTCAAGAAAAACGAGCTCATCGGCACCCTGTGTGGCATACAATGCACCCAACTCAACAGGGTCACCGGCGTCGCGAATGTTTTCAAAGTTAATTCCCTTCACGGTTCTGCCATCCCGTATGTCAAGACATGGTATGATTCTCCTTGTGACCATCGTTACTTAAGTCGTCGCATTCTTTAATGTGTATTCGGTCAATTCCTTCAAACTGATCTTCTCTTCATAGATGGCCTTCCCCACAATGGCTCCGCTGCATCCGGCTTCATACAAGATGTCGATATCGTGCATTGATGAAACTCCTCCGCTTGCAATCAGGTTGAGAGATGGAAATGTTTCCAGTATCTTTTTGTACAAGCCGACTGCGGGTCCCTGCAACAATCCATCTTTACCGACATCGGTACAGAAAATATTGTTTAAGCCGACCTTCATGTATTTACCAATGAAATCCATTACATCAATGGTTGTGTTTTCGATCCAACCGCCGATAGTGATTTTCTCATTCCGTACGTCGGCACCCAATAAAAACTTATCGGCTCCAAAAATCTTCAACCAGGCAAGAAATTCGTCTTCTGCTTTTACGGCAATGCTTCCTACAGCCGCAAATTTTGCCCCGCATTCCAAAATGATCCGTACATCGTCAGGCGTTTTTATTCCACCTCCAAAATCAATCGATAACCCGGTCTTCGATGCAATTGATTCCAGCACTTTCCAGTTCTTCACCTTCCCTGCTTTGGCGCCGTCAAGGTCTACAAGATGCAGCCTCTTCAAACCGGCGTCCTCAAATGCAAGGGCAACTTCGAGCGGATGTTCATTGTATATTTTCTTCTGCGAATAGTCACCCTGGCTAAGACGCACGCACTTTCCATCTATTATGTCAATTGCGGGTATGATCGTCATACTGTGAACTTCATTTCACGGTTCGAATAAAATTGTCAAGAATTTTTTCGCCGGTCGCGGCACTTTTTTCCGGATGGAACTGCACTCCATAAAAGTTTTCCTTGTGCAGTGCCGCGCTATACGGATGGATATAATCCGCAGTTGCGATGGTATGCTCACCTACGGCCGCGTAATAACTATGAACCGAATAGATATACGCTGGCGACGCAACGCCGCTGAACAATGCAGTATGCAAATTCGTCAATGTGTTCCAGCCAATCTGAGGCACTTTCTGTGAACGGTCCAGCGGAATAAATTTTTTAACCGGTTCATCAAAGATGCCGAGACAACTCGTGTCATTTTCTTCGCTGGAAGAACACATGAGTTGCATGCCGAGGCAAACGCCAAGAACCGGTTGCTTCAAATCGCGAATCAATCCGTCAAGTCCGCGTTCTCTCAGATATCGCATCGCTGAACTTGCTTCACCCACTCCCGGAAAGATCACTTTGTCGGCCGCCCTGATGGTTTCCGGATCATCGGACAACTCCGCGCTCACGCCGAGCCTTTCCAGTGCAAAAAGGACCGACTGAATATTGCCTGCATTGTATTTAATTATAACAAGCTTCATTCTCCCAATACAATCTTTTGTACAAATTCTTTTGTTGTTGTCCCGATGTCGCCGCCGTTCATCAACGCGCGAATATATGCGGTGCCCACGACTGCGCCTTCCGCAACAGAACTCGCCTCGCGAAACGACTTGTTATCTCCAATACCGAATCCCACCAACACAGGATTTCGCACACCGGCAGACTTCAATCGTTCGATATACGAAGTAAGGTGACCGGAATTCTGCTTGTTGCTGCCTGTTGTGGAGGAAGACGAAACTGCATATAAAAAGCCGGTCGACAATTCATCAAGTTTTCGCACACGTTCCTGCGATGTCTCGGGTGTTACAAGAAAAATAAAACCAAGACCATGCGACCTTATCACGGTGGCATAACTGTTCTCAAATTCATGAATCGGCAGATCCGGCAGGATGAGCGCATCGATTCCAACATCCGCAGCATCTGCACAAAATCTTTCGAATCCATACTGAAGCACAGGATTCATGTAACCCATCAATATAACGGGGATGGATATACGCTGACGGAAACTTTTTAACTGTTCAAACAATTTCTGTATCGACATGCCATTGGCCAATGCCTTTGCAGAACTGGCCTGAATCACAGGACCATCAGCAAGCGGATCGCTGTATGGCATTCCAAGTTCAATAATGTCGGCACCAGCTTCCTGCAAGGCTTGCATCACCTCAAGCGTACTGTCGAGCTCCGGAAAGCCTGCCGTACAATAAATGTTCAGCACACCCTTACGTTTGTTTGTGAAAAGGATGGACAATCGGTTGCCGTCTATAGCCGTTTGCATCATTATTGTTTTTCCTGCATTTTTTTCATGTAAGTCGCCATGTCTTTATCGCCGCGGCCACTAAGGCACACAACCACAGTATCGGAATCTTTTAGCCCGGACTTTCCCAACGCCGACAGCGCATGACCTGTTTCGAGAGCCGGTATAATCCCCTCAAGCCTTGCCAGTTCAAAACAGGCGTCCAGCGCTTCATCATCGGTTGCACTCATAAATTTCGCCCTGCCGGTTTCAAACAAATGCGCGTGCATTGGACCGATACCCGGATAATCGAGTCCCGCCGAAATGCTATGCGGCTCAACAACCTGTCCGTCGTCGGACTGCATCACAAGGCTTTTGCTACCGTGCAAAATCCCCGCGCGGCCGAGTTGCGTCGTTGCTGCGCTGTAGCCGCTGTTTACACCGAGACCCGCGGCTTCCACGGCTATTAGCTGCACATTGGTTTCGTTGATGAAATGATAAAACGCACCAGCAGCATTGCTACCCCCTCCTACGCATGCAAACACATGCGTAGGTAATTCTGTGCCGGTTTTCATTTTCAATTGTTCTCGAACTTCTTTGCTGATGATGCTTTGAAACTTCGCGACCATGTCGGGGTATGGATGCGGACCTACGACACTTCCAATGATATAATGCGTATCGTGCGGATTATTGATCCAGTCGCGAATCGCTTCATTGGTGGCGTCCTTCAACGTTTTGCTACCGCTTACTGCAGGTATCACAGTCGCGCCAAGCATCTTCATTCTTGCAACGTTCGGTGCCTGCCTCTCAATATCCTTCTCTCCCATAAATATCACACACTCGATTCCCTTCAGTGCACATACGGTTGCAGTTGCAACGCCATGTTGACCTGCGCCGGTTTCTGCAATGATCCTCGTCTTCTTCAGTCTCTGCGCAACCAATATCTGACCAATCGTATTGTTCACTTTATGTGCGCCGGTATGACAAAGATCTTCGCGCTTCAAAAAAATCTTTGCCCCGTATTGATTGCTCAATCTCGATGCAAAATATAAAGGTGTTGGCCTCCCAACATAATCCTCCAGCAGCTGCGCATACTCTTCCTGAAGCGACGGATCCGACATCAGGCGCAAATAATTCGTTCGCAGCTCCTCCACGTTGCGATGAAGCATTTCCGGAATAAATGCTCCACCAAAATTGCCATAATATCCGTACTCGTCGGGTTGCTGATAAACGGTATTGATCGTTTTCGTCATTTCATTTCTTTTAAGAAGGTTTCCACCTTATGCATGTCCTTGATTCCCGGGCTTGATTCAAACCGGCTGTTGATGTCGATGGCAAACAACGCCCTCGCAACAGGATCAGCGGCAAAAGCCTTTAAATCTGCGGTGTCTTCCGGTTGAATTCCTCCACTCAGAAAAAATGGCTTGCCGATATTCGAGCCCTTCAGAATGTTCCAATCAAACTTTTTTCCCGTGCCTCCGTAACCCGCGCCCATCGTATCGAACATGAACATGTCACAAACATCCATATACGGCTTTATCATCCACTCGATCGAATCATTATCGGACAAACGAAACGCTTTTACAACCGACACATAGTCGGCAATACGTTCGCAATACTTCGGCGGCTCATCACCATGCAATTGAACGATGTGCAGGCGACATTCGTCAACCATCAACAAAACCTCTTCTACCGACGCATTAACAAAAACGCCCACTTTGTTGATGTTGTTCTCTTTTTTCAGTTGGGTCGTCGTCATGTGCCTCAACACATATCGCGGCGACTTCGGATAAAAAATAAATCCTGCGAATGTTGCACCCATTTCCGCAAGCCGATCCACCTGATCGAGTTGCGTCATTCCGCATACTTTTACTCTCATGTCTGATTGCTGCCTGCCTGTTCAGGCTTTTTGAGTCGTTGAACAAATGAGGCAAAAGCAATCGCCGGGTCAGGTTCTTTCATGAAGTTCTCTCCGATGAGAAACCCTTTGAAACCGGCCTTGTATAATTCGTGAATTGTTTCCGTTTTGCTGATCCCACTTTCCGAAACTGCAGTAAACGCAGCAGGTATCTTCTCGATCAGGTTTAGCGATCTCGAAATGTCGACATTAAAATTTTTAAGGTCCCTGTTGTTAACGCCAACCAGATCGACATGTTCATTGATGTGTTCAAGTTCGGAGTCGTCGTGTACTTCGAGCAACACTTCGAGTCCGATCGATTTTGCAATGGCCGCAAGCCGGCTGCAGTCCTTGATGGAAAGACAGGCGGCAATAAGCAACATCAGATCAGCACCCATTGCCTTCGTCTCGTACACCTGGTACTCGTCAATGATGAAGTCCTTTCGAAGCAAAGCAACATCATGTTGCCGTGCAGATTTGAGGTCGCCGGCCGACCCGCCAAAAAAATCACTATCTGTCAATATCGATATTGCTGCGGCTCCGTTGTTTGCATAAGATGCAATGATCTTTTCGCGATCCGGATTAGGATGCAACACTCCCTTTGAAGGCGAACGTCTCTTAAATTCGGCAATCAACGCAGGTGCAGCGGATGCATTGATGGAACGGGTTGCAGAGATGCACTGACGCCGAAAAAATTCGGCAGACTCAAGTGCTCTGAGCGGCCGCTCCGATCTTGCATCGTTCACTTCTATTTTCTTTCGGGCAATGATGGTATCAAGAATCGTCATTGCTGTAATGCGATTAATTTTTTTAAACATTGTTGGGCGCGACCGGACTCAAGACTTTCCACTGATGCCTGGTACGCGGAATTATAATCATCATAGCTGCCGGTACTGTACAGCGCCATCGCAGCATTCGCCAAAACAACGGCATTCTGTGCCCATGAACCGCGGCGATCAAGTATCTGTTCAAAGATCGCCGCCGCTTCTTCAACCGAAGCACCTCCATTGATATCGGAAGCGCTGACCATTCGCTTGCCCAATTGTTCCGGAGTCATGATCTTCTCCCCTGCCTGAGTAATTACTTTCGTATCGTTGGTCAAAGAAATTTCATCGTAGCCATCCAGCCCGTGTATGATGGTAAACGGTTTTCCGGCTTCCTGCAACAGGTATGTGTAAATGCGCGCCATTTCAAGACTGTAGACTCCCACAAGCTGGAACTTTGGAGCAGCCGGGTTTACCATCGGTCCGAGCATGTTGAAAAATGTGCGCAGTCCAAGGCTCCTTCTTATCGGAGCCACTGTTTTCAATGCCGGATGAAAAACCGGTGCATGGAGGAAACAAATGTTTGCTTCTTCGATCTCACGTTTCAGGGCCGATGTGTCATTCTTAAACCGATACCCCATCTTCTCCATCACGTTCGACGCACCACTTATCGACGAGGCTCCATAATTCCCGTGCTTGGCAACTTTCTGTCCCGCACCCGCAACGATGAAACACGCAAGCGTTGAAATGTTGAAGGTGTTTTTCCCATCGCCGCCGGTCCCCACAATGTCTATCACATCCTGCTCGCCGAGATCAACATGTACACACAGTTCAAGCAGCGCATCGCGAAATCCCTGCAGCTCCGCTATCATGACGCTTCGCATAAGGTACACCGTTATAAACGAAGTGATTTCAGCATCCGAAACGGATCCTGACGATATGGTCTTCAAACACTCGTAAGCTTCTTCCCTGCTTAGCGTTTTATATTCGAAAAGTCGTTGTAAAACCTTTTTCATCGGATCAGTTGTATAACCAGTTTCTGATGATGGTTTCACCCTGGGGGGTAAGCACACTTTCCGGATGGAACTGTACGCCCTGCAGGTCGTAGGTCTTATGTTGTATTGCCATAATGAAATTGTTATCGTCTCTTGCCGTCACCTCAAGATCCCCGGGCAATTCTTTTTCATCGATTACCCAACTATGGTATCGTCCGACCTCGATGTTTGCCGGCAAACCGCGAAACAGTGGAAGCCCTTCCTTCGACAAAGTACAGGGAGTTGCCACGCCATGAAATACGGTTGACAAATTCTGCAACTTCCCACCAAACGCTTCTGCTATTGCCTGATGGCCAAGACATACACCGAGTATCGATTTTGTATTGGCATACTCGCGTATTAATGGTACAAGAAGGCCGGCTTCGGACGGAAGGCCGGGTCCCGGTGAAAGAATAATCTTATCATACGCGGCAACATCCTCCAACGCGATCGCGTCGTTCCTGTAAACATCTGTCTTCACTTTGCCGACTTTCTCAACCAGGTGAACAAGATTGTAGGTGAATGAATCGTAATTATCGAACACCAGTATCTTCATGCGTATTGCGTTTGATTCATTTGTTGAGCGAACTCGATTGCGCTCTTCAATGCATTTAATTTGTTGTTCACTTCCTGCAATTCGCTTTGCGGTTGCGATGCAGCAACAACACCTGCCCCTGCCTGGTATACGAGCGTATTGTTCCGGCTTAAGAACGTTCGTATCATAATTGCATGGTTGCAACTGCCGTCAAAGCCCATGAACCCGATGGCACCTCCGTAATATGAACGATTCGTCGGTTCGTATTCATTGATCAGTTCCATTGCACGGAACTTCGGCGCACCACTGAGCGTACCCGCAGGAAAAGTTTTTGAAAGAAGATGGAAAGGATTTGTACCTGATTGTACAGTGCCCGTCACTTCACTTACCAGATGGATCACATGGGAGTAATACTGTACCTGCCGGTATTGCGCCACCTGCACGTTGTTGCAAATGGTGCTGAGGTCGTTGCGCGCGAGGTCAACAAGCATTACATGTTCAGCATTCTCTTTGGGATCGGCCAGCAATTGCTTTGCAAGGGCCTGATCTCGCTCCTCGTCACCGGTTCTTTTGAAAGTGCCTGCGATAGGATGAACCACGGCCTTACCATTCGAAATGATCAGTTGTGATTCGGGCGAAGAACCCATGAGTTTATAATCACCATAATCAAAAAAGAACAAATACGGTGATGGATTGATGTTGCGCAATGCGCGATAAACATTGAATTCGTCGCCGATGAACGATTGCTCGAATCGCCTGCTGAGTACGATCTGGAAGACATCGCCACGAAAGCAACTTTTGATGCCTTTTTTTACGATCTCCATGTACTGTTCATCCGTGAGATTTGACGACTCGCCGTTAAGTTTTGAAAAAGGATACACGGGCACATCCTTGCTGCGGATCAACGATTCAAGAAGCGGCAACTCGCTGTCGACGCCGTTAAAATGATTTTCACAGATGTAAAGTTCATCCCTGAAGTGGTTGATCGCAATGACGTACTGATAGAGACGATACCGCATCAATGGTATGTCATCATTTGAAGTAACCTGTGTCTGCAGATCGATTGTTTCGAAGAACTGAACAGCATCATAGGTTGTGTAACCGTACAGACCCTGTGCGAATTGCTCATTACGGTCAGCGGTTTTGGCAACTTCGAATCGTTGCATGAAGTCCCATATCCGATCAGGCACCGTTGATTTGGATGTGATCGGCTGACGTTCGGGTTTCTGGCCGGGGTATTTGAATTCAAGCAGACTGCGCGATCTGATTTCGATTCCAGCAACGGCGTTTACACAGATAAATGAGTAGCTGTTTTCTACGGCATGATGATCGGCGCTTTCAAGCAGCAACGTGTCGCGGAACCGGTCGCGGATTCGCAGGTAAATACCTACCGGCGTAAACACATCGGCGAGCATTTTTTTTGAAGTGGTCCTTAACTCAATTTTTTTCATCCTTATGTCCGATCAACGTTATGAAATAAAAAACCCCGGAATAAACCGGGGCCTGATATGGTTACAACATAGTTATAGCATCACCTGCCCCTGTCGGAGAATGTATGCCACCACCACTGTTGGATTGCTGTAAAATTTTTCATTGAAGTGCAAATATGAGGGGAAAATTTAGAATCGCAAAATTTGTTGCTCTGAGCTATGAGCTTTGAGCTATGGGCTTTGGGCTGTCAGCTGTTTACGACGAGTCCTGCTTGCTTCGCTCGCAGAGACTCGTCTGAGACGCATGTATTCACTTTCAACCTTCAACTTTCAACCTTCAACTAACTGATGTCGAGGGGACTCGTCGTCCGCAGCGAATCGACGACGAGTCCTGCTTGCTTCGCTCGCAGAGACTCGTCTGAGACCCGTGTATTCACTTTCAACTTTCAACTTTCAACCTTCAACCCCTATAGTACTCCCTTCGTAGAAGGCAAATAATTGCTCAACGGATCTTTCTTCACCGCCATCCTTATCGCCTTGGCAAACGCCTTAAAGATCGCTTCGATCTTATGATGCTCGTTCTCGCCCTGGCATTCGATAACAAGATTGCACTTCGCAGCATCGGAGAATGACTTGAAGAAATGATGAAACATTTCCGTCGGCATCTCACCTATCCGCTCTCTCTTGAACTCGGCGTTCCATACAATGCTGTTCCTTCCGCCAAAATCGATCAGCACCTTTGCCTGCGATTCGTCCATTGGCAATGCGAATCCGTACCTTTCGATCCCACGTTTATCCTTAAGCGCTAATGCAAATGCTTCACCAAGCGCAATGCCGGTGTCTTCGATGGTATGATGTTCGTCGATATGCAGATCTCCGTTCGCGCGCAATGTCAGGTCGATCTTTCCATGTCTTGCGATCTGATCAAGCATGTGATCGAAAAATCCGAGTCCGGTTACAATGTTCGATTGCCCCGAGCCATCAAGATTCAAATCAATGCGTATCTGCGTTTCGTTTGTATTCCGTTCGTGCAATACCTTCCGCAGACCATTCTTAAGAAACGAATAGATCTTACTCCATTCCCCCGACTCCAGCGCAATGGATGACCGCAGCTCGGAGATCGTGTCTTTTAATTCGCCAGCACCAAGCGTTGGATCGTTGTTCATCCAGATCGCCTTGCACCCGAGATTCTTTGCAAGCTGAACATCGGTTATGCGATCTCCGATCACGAAGGATGATGCAATATCGAAGGATGGGTTGTTCAGGTATCCTGTGAGCATCCCGATATCGGGTTTGCGGGTTGGTTTGTTCTCGTGCGGATAACTTCGATCGATATGAACCGCATGAAAACTGATCCCCTCATTTTCGAAGCTCTTGATCACGTGTTGGTGAACAGGCCAGAAAGCCTCTTCGGCAAAACCAGGTGTGCCAAGTCCGTCCTGGTTCGTCACCATCACCAGCAGGTAATCGGTTTCTTCTGCGATCCTTCCGAGCCATTTGAAAACCTCCGGATAAAATTGAAGTTTATCGTATGAATCGATTTGATAGGTAGGTGGCGCTTCACGAATGATCGTGCCGTCGCGGTCGATGAAAAGTATTGGTTTCATGGTTATGCTTCGATCGAAGCTCTTACTTTTTAAAAATGTTCTTATGGCCGCAATATGTGATTTCAGGCTTAAGCATGCAAACTGTCTTTAGCAAACTGTCCGAGGCTGGTGATGAGCATGTCGTTCTCCCCGGGCGTTCCAACAGTGATCCGAAGGCAGCCTTCGCAAAGTTCTACATTGCTTCTGTCGCGGGTAACGATGCCCTTCGTCAACAGGTATCCATATATTTCTTTCGGACGATCCACCTTTACCAAAAGGAAATTGGCATCCGAAGGAAATACGTGCTTTACTACCGGCAGCTCTTTCAGCAGCGTTTCGAGTCTGCTTCGCTCGTCAACAATATCCCTGATCATCGCGTTGGTCTGCTCAATGTTGCTCAAAGCTTCAAGCGCCAGCTCTTGCGATGCCTGGTTGATGTTGTAAGGCGGCTTGATGCGATTCATAATAGAAATGATATCGGGCGAAGCAAATGCCATCCCTATCCGCAACGCCGCCAGCCCCCAGGCTTTAGAAAGCGTTTGCATGACCACAAGGTTTGGATACTCGTTTAATTCCTGTGCAAACGTGCGGTACCTCGAAAAATTAATGTACGCTTCATCGATCACAACAATGCCGAAGTAATTGTTCAACAACGCTTCGATGTCGGAGCGATGGAGCGAGTTTCCTGTAGGATTGTTCGGTGAACACAGGAAGATTATCTTCGTATGTTCATTGATCTCGGAAGCAAGACGCTCCATATCGAGCTGGAAATCGTTCGTCAGTTTCACTTTCAAAACATCAACATCATTGATCGATGCCGAAACCTGGTACATGCCATAGGTGGGCGGGCAGATGATGATATTGTCAACCGCCGGAATGCAAAACGCACGTATCAGGATATCTATGCATTCATCACTGCCATTGCCGAGAAATATTCTGCCTTCGTCAACTCCCTTTATTGCAGCAATCGCTTTCTTAAGCTGCAATTGCAACGGATCCGGATAACGGTTGTACCATTTTTTCAACGGTGAGCCGAAACTGTTTTCGTTTGCATCGAGAAAAACTTTTGCCTCGCCCTTGAATTCATCGCGCGCCGATGAATAAGGCACGAGATCGCGGATATTTGGTCGTACGAGTTCGTTGAGGTTGAACATTACGCTGGTGCTTACTTTGATTGACTGTTTTGATTGAACGATCTGCGGATCTGTACCGCGCGACTGTGTGCCTCGAGTCCTTCGGCACTTGCCATCCTTTCCACAACGTCACCTATATTTTCAAGTCCCGTTTCAGTCAACTGCTGAAAGGTGATCTTCTTCACGAAGCTATCTATGCTAACCCCACTGTACGCATGTGCATATCCGTTAGTAGGAAGCACGTGGTTCGTTCCACTCGCATAATCGCCGACGGATTCAGGTGAGAAGTGGCCAAGAAAAACGGATCCTGCGTTGACCACCATGGATGCAAGACGCTCCGCATCGTCGCTGGCGAGAATAAGATGCTCGGGCGCATATTCATTAATAATTTCCATGCACTCTTCCGGTGTCGACAATAAAATAAATCTGGAGTTCGCGAGCGACTTCCGGATAAAATCCTGACGCGGCAAAGTCTCCACTTGTCGTTCGATTGCGTTAATCACCTTCTCAATAAGTTGCCTGCTTGTTGTCGCAAGAAGCGTCTGACTGTCGGGTCCATGTTCTGCCTGCGAAATCAGATCCGACGCAACGAATTCGGCGTTCGCGCTTTCATCACCATATACAGCAACTTCACTGGGACCTGCGGGCATGTCGATGGCAACACCCTGGTTTTGTATAAGCTGCTTTGCGACGGTAACGTATTGGTTACCTGGACCAAAGATCTTCGAGACCTTAGGAACGGTTTGCGTTCCAAACGCCATGGCACCAATTGCCTGAACGCCTCCTGCCTTGTATATCGCAGTTACACCTGCAAGCTTTGCCGCGTTAATGATAGCCGGATGCACCGACCCATCTTTCTGCGGAGGAGTGCAGACGATGATTTGCGAACAACCGGCAAGTTTTGCCGGAATGGCAAGCATGAGTACCGTAGAAAATAGTGGCGCAGTGCCTCCGGGAATATATAATCCGACCTTTTGTATCGGAACCGATTTTCTCCAGCACGAAATTCCTTCGAGCGTCTCAACTCTCTCTTCATCGAGAAGTTGTTGGCGATGAAACAAACGGATATTGCTGGCGGCGATGCGCAATGCATCGAACAATTCTGTGGTAATGCCTGAGGCGGCGTCTTCAATTTCTTCCTTCGACACTTCGAGCTGGTCAATGTATGCTCCGTCGAATTGTTGAGTAAATTTTCTGATGGCCTCATCGCCACTCAGTTTCACTTCATCGAGGATGGCCCTCACAGAAGATTGCAAACTCTCAACAGCGAATGCCGGGCGTTGCAGGAGCCGTGGCCAATCTTGCTTTG